>Ga0308164_10000207_pt1 | contig 140306 bp, 118 predicted proteins | sample PhyTR2_FD_201031 | JGI IMG/M metagenome (GOLD analysis project Ga0308164, IMG submission 201031) | Phyllosphere microbial communities from UC Gill Tract Community Farm, Albany, California, United States - DLSLT.R2 | ecosystem: Host-associated > Plants > Phyllosphere > Unclassified | place...
CCGATTTACCGGAACGATCACGCAGGTAGTACAGTTTAGCGCGACGTACGTCACCGCGGCGTTTCACTTCGATCGAAGCGATCAGCGGGGAGTACAGTTGGAAGGTACGCTCTACGCCTTCGCCGGACGAGATCTTGCGAACGATGAAGTTCGAGTTCAGGCCACGGTTACGACGGGAGATCACGACGCCTTCGTATGCCTGGGCGCGCTTGCGGGTGCCTTCGACTACGTTTACGTTCACGACCACGGTATCGCCAGGTGCAAAATCAGGGATGGTTTTGCCCAGGCGAGCGATTTCTTCTTGCTCGAGTTGTTGAATCACGTTCATTTTATAAACTCCAAAAGCCATCATGCCGGCGCGCTGTAGGGTTGAACCCGATGCCCGGTAGAGGATGGTGCACTACAATAAAAATAGACAGGTATACCTGCCCGGGGACTACAACAGGTTTTTATAAACCTGCCAAAAACTTTTCATCGATCTTGCTCAGCTGCCCTGCCGCGCGGGCCTTGACCAGCAGGTCGGGCCGCTTGCGCGCGGTGGCTTCCAGCATGCGCTGGCGCCGCCACTTGCCGATCTCGGCATGGTTGCCGCCCATTAAAACCGGCGGTACTGCCACGCCTTCGTACGACTCGGGGCGCGTGTAGTGCGGCGAATCGAGCAAGCCGTTCACGAAACTGTCTTCAACGGCCGAAGCATCCGTATTGAGCACGCCGGGAATCAGGCGGATCACGGCATCCATCAAGGCCATTGCCGGCAACTCGCCGCCGGACAGCACGAAATCGCCAAGGCTGATTTCTTCGTCGATGCAGCGGTCCAACAGGCGCTGATCGACTGCTTCGTAGCGGCCGCACAGGATCACCAGGCCGGGTTCCTGCTTGAGCTGCACGACGCGCTCGTGCGTCAACTGCTTGCCCTGGGGCGACATGAACACCACGCGCGGCGCCGGCAAACCGGCTTCAACTTGCCGCGCTTTCGCTGCGTTGATCGTCGCTTCCAGGGGTTTGGCCAGCATCACCATGCCGGGGCCGCCACCGTACGGGCGGTCATCCACGGTGCGGTGATTATCGGTGGTGAAATCACGCGGATTCCACAACGACAAGCCACATTTATTCTGTTCGAACGCGCGCCGGGTGACACCCGACTGCGTCAGTGCGGCGAACATTTCGGGGAACAGGGTCACGACATCGAATTGCATGGCGGGCCGCCCTTATGTTCACTAGTAATCAAGACCCCAATCGACAGTGATTTTTTTCGCCTCTTTATCCACCTTGATGATGAACGCTTCGACAAATGGAATCAGGCGCTCTTGCGCCGCGTCGTCGGGTGCTGCCTCTGCCGATGTTGCCGACATTGCCGGCTTGATGCGCAAGATCGACTGTGGACCGTTGCTCATCATGTCAGTCACCGTACCGAGGGACTCACCTTGCAGATTTTCTACTTCCAGACCAATCAACTCGGTCCAGTAAAACTCGTCTTCCGACAATACCGGGAAGCGGCTGCGCGGAATGGAAACAGCGGCGCCCTTGAGCGCTTCTGCGACATTCCGGTCAGTGACGCCGACCAGCTGTGCGACCACGTCGCCGCCATGCAGTTTGCACTGCTTGACATCGACATCGTGCAAGGTGGGCTTGTCGATCCACCAGGTTTTCACCGAGAGCAGCGCATCCGCATCTTCCGAGAAAGGACGGATCCTCACCCAGCCAGCGACGCCGTAGGCACCGAAGACAAAGCCTACCTGTGCCAGATCGTCGGGGACTTGCACCCCGGATGCTTGCTTATCGGTCAAACCAGCAACCTATTACGCTGCTTTGTTCGAAGCTACCAGGCGAGCCACGGTTGGCGACAGTTGCGCGCCGACCGATTGCCAGTGAGCCAGACGGTCAGCGGTGATGCGCAGTGGCACTTCGCCGCCTTGCGCCATCGGGTTGTAGAAACCGATGCGTTCGATGAAACGGCCATCGCGACGATTGCGCGAATCGGTTGCAACGATGTTGAAGAACGGACGCTTCTTGGCGCCTCCACGAGCTAAACGAATAACGACCATAATATTTCCAAAAAGTGTGCTAGGACGGAAAAAGCCGCAAATTATAGCGCGCCTGACCGCAAAGCAGCAAGCGTTAATGAAATAATCGGGCAGATTGGGGTAATCGAAGATTATCCCCCGTTCCGGCCAACGGGGCAATACCTGTGATGCGATGTTGCCGAAGTTCTTGCCAAAAAAGTAGGCCGGGGGCGACATTATGACCGATACTGGCCGCCTCCGGACTTTTTTGCCGCATTCCAATGACCGCACGCCACAAAAGCAAGACCACCGCCACCCTGCTCGCCTTCCTGTTCGGCGGTCTCGGCCTGCAACGGCTGTACCTGCGCGGCTGGCGCGATCCGTGGCTGTGGCTGCACCTGGCGGCCCTGCCCGTCGCCTGGCTGGTGACCACGCTGGCGCCGCAAGCGGACGGCTTCTACAAGCTGTTACCGATTATGCTGTCGGGACTGGCAGGCTTCCTGGAAGCGCTGGTGCTGGGTCTGATGCCTGACGACAAGTGGGATGCGCGTTTCAATCCGCATTCCGCAAAGCAGTCGAACACGCGCTGGCCCATCGCCATCGTCCTGGTCGCCACCATGACCATCGGGGCCGCGAGTTTGATTGCCACAATCTCACGCTTTTTCGATCTGCTCTACACAGGCGGCGCCTACGGCTAACTTTACAATTAACGAGGAGAACAATATGAACAAGCACTCCATCCTGCTGGCAGTGGCGCTCGCTACCCTGACATCGACGTCGTATGCCCAGATGAGCAAATCGGAATACAACGCCGAGACCAAGCGCATCGCCACCCGCTACGCGGCAGACAAGAAACTGTGCGCGGAAGAAGGCAGCTCAAGCGCCCGCATGCAATGCCTGCGCGACGCCCAGAGCGAATACACGCAGCACAACGCCGACGCCAAGGCGCGCTACAACACCAAGGCGCCCAAAGCGACGGCTTGCCACGACTGCGGCCGCGTCACCTCGGTCGTTGTCGGTGAAAAAGCCGGAGAAGGCGGCGCCGTGGGCCTGATCGCCGGCGGCGTGGCGGGCGCCCTGCTGGGCAACCAGGTCGGCAGCGGCGGCGGCAAGAAGCTCGCCACCCTGGCCGGCGCCGCCGGTGGCGCCTATGCAGGCAAGCAAGTGGAAGGCCATGCCCGCACTACCAAGCAGTGGACCGTGCACGTGCGCTACGACGACGGCAAGCAGGACAGTTTTGTGTACGACAACGACCCGCAGATGGCCAATGGCGACCGGGTGCAAAAGCAGAATGGCGCCTTGGTACGCCGCTAAGAGCACCCGATGAAACCTCTATCGCGGCGTTGCAGCGCCTCGCTCTGAAGGTTTTCTCGGGCACTCTACATCGTAAAAAAAGCAGCCAAGGCTGCTTTTTTTACGTCCCGAGCAGCTTAGAACTGCGCCTCATCGAGCGCCAGCACGCCGGCGCTGCCATCGACAATCGCCGTGCGCAAGCTCCATGACTGCGACAGGATGTGGTCGGCAAAGAAGCGTGCCGTGCCGATCTTGGCCCGGTAGAAGCCGGCATCACCCTCGCCCGCTTCGAGCTTGCCTTGCGCGATCGCCGCTGCGCGCGCCATCTGCCAGCCGCCCAGCACCACGCCAGCCAGTTTCAGGTACAGCACGCTGCCGGCAAACACGGCTTTGACGTCGCCCTTGACGTTGGCCACCACGAAATCCACCGCTGCCGCCAGGTCGTCGGCGCCAGCCGCCAGTTGTCTGGCAATCGCTTGCAGGTTGGCGTCGCCCGATGTGGCCAGTTGCGCCTGGGTGGCGCGCACTTGCTCGACCAATCCCTTGGCCACGGCGCCGCCGTCGCGCACGGTCTTGCGGCCTACCAGGTCGTTGGCCTGGATCGCGGTCGTGCCTTCGTAAATCGTGAGGATCTTGGCGTCACGGTAGTGCTGGGCGGCGCCAGTTTCTTCGATGAAGCCCATGCCGCCATGCACCTGCACGCCATCGCGCGCCACGTCCTGCGACATTTCGGTGGACCAGCCCTTGATGATCGGCACCAGGTATTCGTACACGGCCAGGTTCTGCTTGCGCACCGCCTCGTCGGCATGGCTGTGGGCGATATCGGACAAGCCCGCCCCCACGTAAGCCAGCGCCCGCGCTGCTTCCGTTTGCGAGCGCATATTCATCAGCATGCGGCGCACGTCCGGGTGGTGGATGATGGCGACCGGACCGGCGGAACCAGCCACGTCGCGCGACTGCACGCGGTCGCGCGCAAACGCCACCGCTTTTTGATACGCACGCTCGGCCAGCCCAATGCCTTGCAGACCGACGCCGAAGCGCGCCGCGTTCATCATGATGAACATGTATTCGAGGCCGCGATTTTCTTCGCCGACCAGGGTGCCGATGGCGCCGCCGTGGTCGCCGAATTGCAGCACGGCGGTCGGGCTGGCCTTGATGCCGAGCTTGTGTTCGAGCGAGACGCAGTGGGCGTCGTTGCGCGCGCCCAGCGTGCCGTCGGCATTGACCAGGAACTTCGGCACGATGAACAGCGAAATACCTTTGACACCGGCCGGCGCATCGGGCGTGCGCGCCAGCACCAGGTGCACGATGTTGTCGGAGAAATCGTGCTCGCCGTACGTGATGTAGATCTTGGTGCCGAACACTTTATAAGTGCCGTCGCCCTGCGGCTCGGCGCGGGTGCGCACGGCAGCCAGGTCGGAGCCCGCTTGCGGCTCGGTCAGGTTCATGGTGCCGGTCCATTCGCCCGAGACCAGCTTTTCCAGGTAAATCGCTTTTTGCTCGTCGCTGCCGGCCGTCAGCAGCGCTTCGATGGCGCCGTCCGACAGCAGCGGGCACAGCGCGAACGAGATGCTGCCCGAGTTCAGCATCTCGATGCACGGCGTGGCCAGCATCTTCGGCAAGCCCTGGCCGCCAAACTCGACCGGATGCTGCACACCCTGCCAGCCCGCCTCGCCGAATGCCTTGAACGCGGCTTTAAAACCTTTCGAGGTCGTGACCTGGCCGTCGTGCCAATAACTTGGCTCCTTGTCGCTGGCGTGGTTCAGTGGCGCGATCACGCCGCTGACGAACTTGCCGTTTTCTTCGAGGATGGCTTCAGCCGTGTCGAGGGTGGCGTCTTCATTGCCGGGCAGCGCGGTGACGGTGGCCAGGTCGGCCAGTTCGTTGATGACGAACAGCATGTCTTTGAGGGGGGCTTGGTAGGGCATGATGTCTCCGGATTCTGATGTCGTGTAGGGAAATTCGGGTAAAAAAAAGCCACGATGGTCAGGCGTCCAGCGCGCGACCAGCGTGGCTCCTTGCAGCAGGGAGGATTAGCCCAGCTCGGCCACCAGCTGCGGCACCACTTCGAACAGGTCGCCCACGATGCCGTAATCGGCCACCGAGAAGATCGGCGCTTCCGGATCCTTGTTGATGGCCACGATGACTTTCGAGTCTTTCATGCCGGCCAGGTGCTGGATCGCGCCCGAGATACCGACGGCGATGTACAGGTTAGGCGCGACGATCTTGCCGGTCTGGCCGACTTGCCAGTCGTTCGGCACATAGCCGGCATCGACCGCTGCGCGCGATGCGCCCATGGCGGCGTTCAGCTTGTCGGCCAGCGGTTCCAGCACTTTGAACGCTTCGCCCGAACCCATGCCACGGCCACCGGACACGATCACCTTGGCGGCGGTCAGTTCCGGACGGTCGGACTTGGCCAGCTCGCGGCCCACAAAGCTCGACTTGCCCGAATCGGCCACAGCGGCAACGGTTTCGGTAGCAGCCGAACCACCGGTAGCAGCGGCAGCATCGAAGCCGGTAGCGCGCACGGTGATGACCTTGATCTTGTCGGACGATTGCACGTAGGCAATCGCATTGCCGGCGTAGATCGGACGCTCGAAGGTGTCCGGCGAATCGACCTTGGTGATCTCGGAAATCTGCGCCACGTCCAGCTTGGCGGCCACGCGTGGCAGGATGTTCTTGCCGTAGGCGGTGGCTGGCGCCAGGATGTGGCTGTAGGCATCGCCCTGCGCCAGGGTCAGGATTTGCTCGGCGACGTTTTCGGCCAGGCCGTCGGCAAAGTGCGGCGCGTCGGCCATGATGACTTTCGATACACCGGCGATTTGCGCGGCAGCCGCAGCGGCGGCGCCGGCGTTGGAACCGGCCACCAGCACGTGCACATCGCCGCCGCACTGGGCAGCTGCGGTCACGGTGTGGAGGGTGCTGCCTTTCAGGCTGGCGTTGTCGTGTTCTGCGATAACTAATGCGACCATGATGATTCCTTTAGATGACTTTGGCTTCGGTGCGCAGCTTGGCGACCAGGGTGGCGGCGTCCGGCACGATGATGCCGGCCGAGCGCTTGGCAGGCTCGACAACCTTCAGCGTTTTCAGGCGCGGGGTAACATCGACGCCCAGGTCTTCCGGCTTGGTCACGTCCAGCGGTTTTTTCTTGGCCTTCATGATGTTCGGCAGCGTCACGTAGCGCGGCTCGTTCAGGCGCAGGTCGGTGGTGATGATGGCCGGCAAGGTCAATGCCAGGGTTTCCAGGCCGCCGTCCACTTCGCGGGTAACGGTGACTTTACCGTCTTCCAGTTCCACCTTCGACGCGAACGTCGCTTGTGGCCAACCGAGCAAAGCCGCCAGCATCTGGCCGGTCTGGTTGGAGTCGTCGTCGATGGCCTGTTTGCCCAGGATGATCAGTTGTGGCTGTTCCTTGTCGGCCAGCGCCTTGATCAGCTTGGCCACTGCCAGCGGTTCCAGCTCCACGTCGGTCTGCACCAGGATGCCGCGATCGGCGCCGATGGCCATGCCGGTGCGCAGGGTTTCCTGGCACTTGTCCACGCCGCACGAGATCGCCACCACTTCGGTGACCTTGCCCGATTCCTTGAGGCGCGTGGCTTCTTCCAGCGCGATCTCGTCGAACGGGTTCATCGACATTTTGACATTGGCGATATCGACGCCGGTGCCGTCCGATTTGACGCGGACCTTGACGTTGTAGTCGACCACGCGTTTGACGGGTACCAAGACTTTCATAGCTGTGCCTTTGGGAAAATAGTGAATAACGGACTAAATTAGTGGGCTAGATTATATGAGAAATCCGCCGGACACAATAAATTAAAGCACGATCGTGCGATTTTTAGTTAGTGGAAGTCGTCTAAAAAAGCTTCTTAGACGATCATTCCATTTGCAATGCTGAGTGAGGGCTTGGTGAGAAAGAAGGCGCCGACGGCTTATTTGCGGCGCATCAAAAAGACGAATTCGCGGCCCGTTTGCACGTGCGAGAGCAGTGCGTTGCCGGTTTGTTTGGCGAAAGCCTGGAAGTCGCGAACGGAGCCAGGGTCGGTTGCCATGATGCGCAGCACTTCGCCGCTTTGCAGTTCCGCCAGGGCTTTTTTCGCCTTGAGGATCGGCAGCGGGCAATGCAGTTCGCGCGCATCGAGTTCCATGTGGAATTCCATGATTTCGTTGTCTAGTATCGTGTCGGTCATCTTGAACCCGCTAGTTAGCTAGGAAGTAGTGCAGCATTTTCGCAATACTACTCCTTTTCAGTGCTCTTGACGCGCTGCACCAAAATAGTTCGTAGCCCGTTGCAATTCTGCAACGGGAACTTGCAAGTATACAATCAAGTCGTTCAAACAATAACGGCCCGCGCTTGACACGCGGGCCGTCGATACCCCTGATTTTACAGGGTTACTTGCAATGCAGGACTAAATATTGTCCTCAGGCTTTGGCGTCCACCCAGGCCACCACGCCTGCCAGGGCAGCTGGCAAACCACTTGGATCGGTACCGCCGGCCTGCGCCATATCGGGGCGTCCGCCGCCTTTTCCGCCCACTTGTTGTGCAACGAAGTTCACCAGTTCGCCGGCCTTGACCTTGGACGTGGCGTCCGCCGTCACGCCTGCAATCAGGCTCACCTTGCCGTCGTTGACGGCGGCCAGCACGATGGCGGCGGTTTTCAGCTTGTCCTTGAGCTTGTCCATGGTCTCGCGCAGGGTCGCCACATCGGCGCCTTCCAGTACAGCTGCCAGCACCTTGATGCCATTCACATCGACTGCCTTGGTGGCCAGTTCGTCGCCCTGGCCCGAAGCCAGTTTGGATTTGAGTGCCGCCAGTTCTTTTTCCAGCGATTTCACTTGGTCCTGAACGGCGCCGATCTTGACCAGCAACTCGTCCGGGTTGGATTTGAACGCCGCTGCAGCATCGCCGAGCTTGCGTGCCAGGCCTTGCACCAGCGCCAGCGCGCCCTCGCCCGTCACCGCTTCCACGCGGCGGATGCCGGCAGCAACGCCGCCTTCGCCGATGATCTTGAACAGGCCGATGTCGCCGGTACGCTGTACGTGCACACCGCCGCACAGCTCTTTCGAGGTGCCAATGTCGAGCACGCGCACTTCGTCGCCGTACTTCTCGCCGAACAGCGCCATGGCGCCATGCTTGACGGCGTCGTCGAACGACATGTGTTGCGCTTTGGTGGCGTGGTTTTCGAGGATCTCTTTATTGACTTTGGCTTCCACTTCGGCGATTTGCTCGGCCGTCAGCGGTGCGTTGTGGCTGAAGTCGAAACGGGTTTTGTCCGGATCGACCAGCGAGCCTTTTTGCGCCACGTGGCCGCCCAGCACTTCGCGCAGGGCTTTGTGCATCAGGTGGGTGGCCGAGTGGTTGCGGATGGTGCGGCCGCGCTTGTGCAAGTCCACTTCCGCCGAGACGGCGTCGCCCACTTTCAGGCTGCCCTGGGTCAGCACGCCGTGCTGACCAAACACGTCGGCCTGGATTTTCAGCGTATCTTCCACCTCGAACAGGCTGCCAGCGGCCTTGATCGCGCCCTGGTCGCCCACCTGGCCGCCGGATTCAGCGTAGAACGGGGTGGTGTCGAGCACCACGATACCCGCTTCGCCTTGCTTGAGTTCCTGCACCGACGCGCCATTGGCGTACAGCGCGATGACTTTGGCGTTGACGCTCAGGTCGTCATAACCGACGAATTTGGTTTTTTCGCCCGAGTATTCGACATTGGCAGCCATCTTGAACTTGCCGGCGGCGCGCGCGGTTTTCTTTTGCTGCTCCATGGCGGCGTTGAAACCTGCCTCGTCGAGCGTGATGTTGCGCTCGCGGCAGATGTCGGCGGTCAGGTCCAGCGGGAAACCGTACGTGTCGTACAGGGTGAACGCGGTACCGCCGTCGAGCTTGGTCGGATCCTTGGCCAGCTGCGCTTCCAGGATCTTCATGCCGTTTTCCAGCGTTTCGCCGAAACGCTCTTCCTCGGCTTTCAGCGTGGCAGCCACGCGGTCCTTGGCTTCGGCCAGTTCCGGATAGGCCACGCCCATCTCGATGTTCAAGTCTTCCACCAGTTTGTAGAAGAACGGCTTGGTCTGGCCCAGCTTGTGGCCGTGACGCAGCGCGCGGCGGATGATGCGGCGCAGCACGTAACCGTGGCCTTCAGGGCCCGGGATGATGCCGTCAACGATCAGGAACGACGCGGCGCGGATGTGGTCGGCGATCACGCGCAGCGACTTCGATTCCAGGTCGGTGGCGCCGGTTTCGCGCGCGGCAGCCTTGATCAGGTTCTGGAACAGGTCGATTTCGTAGTTGCTGTGCACGTGTTGCAGCACGGCGGCCAGACGCTCCATGCCCATGCCGGTATCGACGCATGGCTTGGGCAGCTTGTTCATATTGCCCGCTTCGTCGCGGTTGAACTGCATGAACACCAGGTTCCAGATTTCGATGAAGCGGTCGCCGTCTTCTTCCGCCGAACCCGGAGGGCCGCCCCAGATGTCGGCGCCGTGGTCGTAGAAGATCTCGGTGCACGGACCGCATGGACCGACATCGGCCATCTGCCAGAAGTTGTCGGACGCGTAGCGCGAACCCTTGTTGTCGCCGATGCGGATGATGCGCTCTTTCGGCACACCAATCTCGTTGGCCCAGATGTCGTACGCCTCGTCATCCTCGAAATACACGGTGACGGTGAGTTTTTCGGCCGGCAGGCCATAGACCTTGGTCAGCAATTCCCAGGCGTACTGGATGGCGTCGCGCTTGAAATAGTCGCCGAAGCTGAAGTTGCCCAGCATTTCGAAGAACGTGTGGTGACGCGCAGTGTAGCCGACGTTTTCCAGGTCGTTGTGCTTGCCGCCGGCGCGCACGCAGCGCTGCACGGTGGTTGCGCGCGAATACGGGCGCGTATCGAGGCCAAGGAAAACGTCCTTGAATTGCACCATGCCGCTGTTGGTCAGCAGCATGGTCGGATCATTGCCAGGTACCAGCGGGCTGGAACGGACAATCGTGTGACCCTTGGATTCAAAAAACTTGAGGAACTTCTCGCGGATTTCAGATGATTTCATGTCGTATGCAGGGAGGGTAGCTGGCAAATGCAAAGGGTTGATTATATATGACGTCCAGTACGGCAGGGCTTCAGGCGAATGCCGGGCCGATCAAATCCACCCGATCCGTGCAAAAGCCGTCCACGCCCCACAACAGGATTTCGCGGGCCCGGTCCGGATCGTTGACGGTATAGCAAAACAGTCCAAAGCCGGCTTGCTTGATGGTCGCGGCCAGTTCCCGGGTCAAATGCTTGTGGTTGGTGTTGATGGACACGGCTTGCAGCGCCCTGGCCTGCTCTTGCCAGTCGGCCGGAATGCGGTCGAGCAAATACGCGCGCGGCACCTCGGGCGCGCCATCGCGCGCGGCGACCAGGGCCTCGAAGCTGAACGACGATAACAGCGGTACCCGGGCGAAGTTGCCATCAGCCTTGCTGGCGGCGATCTCGTCGGCATAGGCGTCGCGCGTCACCCGCGCCACCCAGGCGCCGGTGGCAGCTTCAAAACCGTCGGCCGGCTTGATTTCCACGTTCATCCAGATACCCTGCTGCTTGCAGTAATCGATGAACTGGGTGTAGTACGGTACCAGCTCGCCCTTGAACTGGGCGCTGTGCCAGCTGCCCGCATCCATCGCCGCCAGGTCGCGCGCCAGGGTGCGCGCTACCGCTCCGGGTCCGGCCACGGTGCGGCCGAAATCGGGGTCGTGCATGACCATGCCGATGCCGTCTTTCGACAGCATCACATCGAACTCGACGGCGCGGAAACCGTAAGCGAGGCCGGCGCGCAAGCCGGCTACCGTGTTTTCCGGCGCCAGGATGCCGCCGCCGCGATGCGCAACAATTTTAGGATATGGCCACATGATGCCGAATTAGTGATGGAATTGGGAGGGACGGAACCACGACACTATCACGATCCCGGCACAGACACTACACTGGCGGGCGAGACTTCCCACAAGAGAGATAAAGATGACTTTACCGAAAGCGCTGGGCCATATCCGCGTGCTGGACCTGAGCCGCGTGCTGGCCGGACCGTGGTGCTCGCAAAACCTGGCCGACCTGGGCGCCGACGTGATCAAGATCGAGCGCCCTGGCAACGGCGACGACACCCGCGCCTGGGGCCCGCCCTACGCCAAAGATGCCGATGGCAACGACACCACCGAAGCAGCTTATTACCTGGCCGCCAATCGCGGCAAGCGCTCGGTGACGATCGACATTGCCAGTCCCGAAGGCCAGGCCCTGCTGCGCGAACTGGTGCAGCACTGCGACGTGGTCCTGGAAAACTACAAGGTAGGCCAGCTGAAACGCTACGGCCTCGATTACGAGTCACTGAAGGCCATCAAGCCCGATATCGTTTACTGCTCGGTGACCGGTTTCGGCCAGGACGGCCCGTACGCGCACCGCGCCGGCTACGACTTTCTGATCCAGGGCATGGGCGGCCTGATGTCGGTCACCGGCGAACGCGACGACCTGCCCGGCGGCGGCCCGCAAAAGGCCGGCGTGGCGTTGACCGACCTGATGACAGGCATGTACGCCACCATCGCCATCCTGGCGGCATTGACCCACCGCGACCGCAGCGGCGAAGGCCAGTACATCGACATGGCGTTGCTCGACGTGCAGGTGGCCATGCTGGCCAATATGGGCAGCAACTACCTCAACAGCGGCAAGCCGCCCAAGCGATGGGGCAATGCCCATCCGAACATCGTGCCGTACCAGACCTTTGCGTGTGCCGACGGCTACATCATCGTCGCCACCGGCAACGACGGCCAATACCAGAAATTCGTGGAAACAGGTGGCCGCGCCGACCTGGCCTTGCACGAGCGCTACGCCACCAATCCGCTGCGCGTGAAACACCGCGAAGAACTGGTGCCACTGCTGGCCGAGATGGTGTTACGCCAGAGCCGCGACTTCTGGATCGAGCAACTGGAAGCAGTGGGCGTACCGTGCGGCCCGATCAACAACCTCGACGACGTGTACAGCAACCCGCAAGTGCTGGCGCGCGGCATCGTCACCGAAGTGCCGCACCCGACCGCCGGCACCGTCAAACTGGTACGCAATCCGATGCGCCTGTCCGCCTCGCCAGCGGACAACGCCGTCGCGCCGCCGCTGCTGGGCCAGCACACCGACGACATCGTGGGCGATTTACTGGGCCACAGCGACGACGAGATTGCCGCGCTGCGGGCCAAGGGGGTGCTGTGAGCGACGGCTCAAGCCTGGAACGCCCCCAACCCCTGCCGCCCCAGCGCAGCATTCAACGACCGTACCCGCTCGGCCAGTTCCGCTGGCAAGGCAACCAGCCGCTGGCCGAGTTGGGGACGTGAAGGCGCGGGCACTTGCCGGTGGTCTTCGAAATAAAAGTCGAGTGCTGTGACCAGCGCGTCCTCGGCCATGCAGATGGCTTCAGCTTCGGTATCGCCCTGGGTGATGGCCTCCGGGATATCGGGAAAAGTAACAACGTAACCGCCCGAGGGATCGGGGGAAAAGACAGCGGGATATTGCATGGCAACCTCCTTGGTGGAACATTAACTGAGCTTCAGTTTTTTCTTGACCGCGTCGACCAGTGCCTGCTTGAGTTCTTTGGACGGATGGCGCGGCAGTATGGTTTGTTCGCCGTTGGCGTATAGCTTCATGTGTTTCGAGCCTTGCCTGACTTGCACGCCGCGCTGTATCAGCCAGCGCAGGAATTCACTCTGCTTCATGATCTCTCCGAATATAGTCGGTTTTTCTCGTCCGCTCAAGCAAGCAGAGCGGTCCCTGGACTGGGGCGTCCAGCCGACTATTGCAAATCCCGTTTCAGCTCCTGGATCTGGCTGGCCATATGACTGACCGCGCCGCGAATCTGGGCCGATAGTTGCGGGATGTTGGTGCAGACGCGGCGGGCGCGTTCGGCGGAGGTGGTCATGTCGGTGACCAGCTTGCGGATGCGGGCCTGGTCGCCCGATTGCAGTACTTCGCGCGCGGTGTCGCCGAGGCGGTCCACGCGCTGGATGCTGTCGCGCAGTTCGCTGGGCAGGTGTTGTTCGGCCGAACTGGCCTCGGAAGCTTGGCCGATCGCTTGTTCGACCAGGTGGAAACGGCGTTGAAGATTGTCGCTGCGAGCGCTGGTACGGTCGTTGGTGGGCTGCATGGTGTCACCTCCAGAAAGTGCGGAATGAAGAGGGAACGAACAACGTTCCCACCTTGATTCGACACTGGCTGCGGCCGACAGATTCCGTGCTATTTATTGATGTGGATCAGGGCGCTTCTCGCGGCGTCTTACTTCTCGGCCGCGCCCAACGGCGCCAGGCTGCGCAGGCGTAACGCCACCAGCAAGCCCAGGCCCAGCGCGGCTCCCAGCACCATCACCACGCCCGGCCAGCCGCTGCGCTCCCACATCACGCCGGTGGCCGAACCGACCACGCTCGAGCCGAGGTAGTAGAAAAACAGGTACAGCGCTGAAGCGAGCGCCTTGTTCGAGAGCGCGCGCCGCCCCACCCAACTGCTGGCCACCGAGTGCGTGGCGAAAAAGCCGTAAGTGAACAGCGCCACGCCGGCGATGATCAGCGGCAGCCAGTTCGACAGCGTGAGCAGCAGCCCGGTGAGCATCATCGCCATCACCGCCCACAGCACGTGGCGGCGGCCATAGCGGTCGGCCAGCTTGCCCGCCCACACCGAGCTGTAGATGCCGAGCAGGTACAGGAACGACACCGTGCCCACCAGGCTCTGGCTCAGACCAAACGGCGCCCCCAGCAGGCGATAGGCGATGTAGTTGTACAGGCTGACAAACGCGCCCATCAGCAGGAACGCCAGCGCGAACATCCAGGGCAGGCCGGCATCGCTCAGGTGCAGCCTGAAACCGGCCGGCAAGGTGCGCCAGCCGCCGCTCGATGGCATAAAGTGACGCGACGGCGGCAGGCTGCGCCAGAATTCCCACGCCGCCATGATGCCGGCCACGCCGACGATGCCGACCGCCAGGCGCCACGAAAAATGGTCGCTGAGCACTGATGTAATCACCCGGCCCGCCATGCCGCCAAACGCGCTGCCGCTGATGTACAGGCCCATCGACAAGCCCAGCGACGTCGGTTCGATCTCTTCACCCAAATACGCCATGGCAATCGCCGGCATGCCGCCCAGGGCCACGCCCAGCAAGGCGCGCATGGCCAGCAACTGGTGGTAGTTGTGGGCAAACGCGCATAGCACCGTCATCACGGCGGCAATTGCCATGGCGGCCACCATCAGCGGTTTGCGGCCCAGCCGCTCGGAAATCGCGCTGGACACCACCAGCGACACGGCCAATGCGGCAGTCGAGATCGACAATGCCAGACTGCTTTGCGCCGCGCTCAGCGCGAACTCGTGCGACAACAACGGCATCAGCGGCTGCACGCAGTACAGCAGCGCGAAGCACGAAAAGCCGCCGAAGAACATGGCGCGGTTGCTGCGCTTGAAGTCGGCAGTGCCGGCGGCAATGCGCGGCGCCGGCTTGGGCGGCATGGGCAAAATAGGCGTGGCGGTGGCTGCGGTGGACATGGCGAGCAATCTGAAGCAAAAGTGATAAACCATCTTAGGATTGCACGATACGACTGTCCAATATATATTTAAGTCGTTAGTCATACTTTAAAACGATAACAGCCATGGAACTTCGTCACCTCCGTTACTTCGTCGCCGTTGCCGAGGAACTCAGTTTTACGCGCGCGGCCGAGCGGCTGCACATCGGCCAGCCGCCGCTCAGCCACCAGATCCAGATGCTGGAAGCGGAGGTGGGCGCGCAACTGCTTGAGCGCAGCAAGCGCTGGGTGCGGCTGACGGAGGCGGGCAAGCTGTTCCTCGACGATGCGCGGCGCATCCTGGCGCTGTCGCACCAGGCGGTGCAAACGGCGCAGCGGGCCGAGCGCGGTGAAGCCGGTGAGTTGCGCGTGGGTTTTACGTTTTCCACGCCGCTCACGCCCTTGTTTGCCACCGTGATCAACCGTTACCGCCAGCGCTATCCGGGCGTGACGCTGACCTTGCACGAAATGTCCACGTTTGAACAACTCGACGCCATCGGCGACCGCCGGCTGGACCTGGGCCTGGTGCGCCCGCCCGAGCAGGCGCTGCCCGACAACGTGATATTGACTGTGCTGCGGCGCGATCCGCTGGTGCTGGTGCTGCCGGTCGAGCATCCGCTGGCGCACAAGCAGGCAATTGCCATCAGCGACCTCAAGGGGTTGCCGCTGGTGATGTTCCCGAAGACGGCCGGCACCGGCATCCATCCGCAGATTTTCCGGCTGTGCAAGGAAGCGGGGTTTGTGCCGAATATCGCGGTGGAGGCGGCCGAGGGTTCGACCATCATCGGACTGGTGGCGGCCGGCAGCGGGATTTCGGTGTTGCCGAGTTCGTTCGAGATTATCCGCATGGGCGGCGTGTGCTACCGGCCGCTGGCCGATCCGGAAGCGAATACGGCGCTGCTGCTGGCGCGGCGCAAGGATGAGATTTCGCCGCTGGTGGCGGGGTTTGTGGCGGTGGCGGAAGACGTTGCAGAAGAAGCTGCGGGCTGAGCCGCAGCCTCAGGATGGATACTTACGAGTAATCGGCATCGAGCTCGGAACCGGCATAGTTCTCCAGCTCCGCAAACAAGGTCTTCATGGCCGTGCGGCCCTTGATGTGTTGTAGCACGGTGCAGGTTGCCCGGTAACTGGCGATGCGGTCGAGCAGCACCGGGTGATGTTGTACCGGCACGGCAGCCACCAGCGCGGCCCAGCCTTCTTCGAAATCGGGCTTGTTCTTGCGCACCGATTTGACGAAGCGTTCGAACTCCTTTTGGCCGGTACGCGCCATCACCCTGCCCCCGCCTTCCACCGCGAAAATGATCGCCAGCGCGATCACGCCTTCGGCGTTGAGGTCGGTGTCGGACACCGGGCCTTCGCTGTGGTGACGGCGCAGCCAGTTGGCCAGGCGCACAATCGCCTGCACTTCCTTGCGCTGCTTGAGCATGACCACGTAGCGGTCGCTGCCGTTCCAGTTCTGGTTTGGGTCGGTCTGGCACAGGTCGACGAACAGGTCGCGCAGGCGCCTTGCCGCGTACACCGGGTCGGTATCGTATTCGCCGACCAGGGAATCTTCCGGCAAGGCCGACAGCTCCTTGATCAGGCGGAAACCGATCTGGAACGCGTGCTCGGCGCCCTCCTCGATCAGCAGGTCGAGGGCATCGAGGTCCGGGTCGTCGCTGTCGAGTTCAGCTTCGGGCAGCGCATGATCGAGGCCCAGCGATACCGCGCCCACCGTCAGCTGCAACGCCTTCTGGATGCCGTCGGCGGTGCGGTCGTTGGTGAACTTTTCGGCCACCATGGCGGTGATGCCGGTCAGTTCATCGGCCAGCGTGTAGGCGGCGTCATCATCGGGCTCGGCAGCCAGTTTCTGGATCGCGCGCGTCAGGCGCGGCAGGTTTTCTTTGACGATTGCTGGCAGCATGGGTCAGCGTTCCATCACGAGAAAATGCCGGTGCCGACGCTGCGGCGCGACGCCTTGACCACGCGCGTGGATGGCACTTGCTTGCGCAGGCGGTACAGCAGTTCCTTGGTCGAGCGTTGCAGGAAGTTCTGCTCTTCGTCCGGGTCGTCGTTGAACTCGGCGTCGGCCAGGTCGGCGCTGTGGCGGAACTCGGGAAACAGCTCGAACAAGGCGCGGTCCCAACCGTCTTCCGAGGCCTGTGCCAGCGCAATCGCCAGCGGGACCACGTCGTTGTCGGACGAAGTCTGGCCGGTCAGGTACGGGCCCTTGGCAATGATCTCGCCGGCCACTTCGAGGATTTCCTTGGGCGCCATCGAGAACAAGATCGCGAACATGGTTGCACCGTGATCAGGGGCCGAAGCGGCCGCCAGCAGTTCGTTGCGGCGCTCTTCGTCGTCGGTGGCAAACACCACGCCGTGCACGTGGGCGAACAGCGACTCGGCGATGCGCTCGGGATCGTCCTCGATCTGGTCGTCAGGCCAGGTAGCGGCGATAAAGGCCAGGCTGTCGGCCCAGGCCTTGGGAGGCACCAGCAAGGTGGCCAGCGACATCTTGCCGCCGTCAAAGCCGGCCATGTGCAGCGCGGTTACTTGCGGTGGAATGCTGCTCAGCACTTCCACCACGGCCAGGTCGCCGTACTGGTCGGCGGCATCGGCAAACGCCTGCTCGGCATGGCCCAGGGAGCCGGCCAGCACCAACTCGGTCACTTGCTTGCTCAGCGCTGGCAGATTGCGGGTTTGGTCGTCGGACATGGTTTAATCTCCATCCTTGTCGAACATTTGGGCAAAATCGTCGGTCGCGTTGTCTTCGTCTTCGATATCGTCGCCATCGTCGTTGGCCGACAGTTGTTCCAGCGACTGGTCGTCGTCGTCCCACTTGCGCGGATTTTTAAACAGGAAGGCGGTGATGATGGCCTGGCGCGCCAGGTCGGGCAGGTTTTCCTGCAGCGCCGCGTACATGCGGCCGGCTGCCTCGCCCTTGCACGACGCCATGGCGAACACGCGCGCGGCATCGCCGAACTCGTAGTCGCCCGCTTCGGCCAGCAGGCCTTTCGGGTCGGAAAACTCCAGGTAATCAACCAGCGCGAAGGCCAGCATGTTGACGTCCTCGATGCCGCCGCCGGTGGCGTACTCGTCCACCAGTGCGTCGATCATGCGCTGGTAGTTCTTGCGGTCGGGCGGGTCGCCCAGGATGCCGTCGATCTGGCCTTCGAGTTCGCGCGACTGGTAGGCGAACTCCGGGTGTACTTTTCTCATGTTCCTGCTTTCGTGATGATGTGGAGGGCGTTTCAGGCAGCGGGCAACGTGGTGCCATGCAGGCTGAACAGGGAACGCCACAGCTGGTAAGCCTCGGCCTCGGCATCGATGATGATGCGGTGGTTCACGCTCTGGTTGTATTCCTCGCGCTTGACCGGGTCCGACAGAATCTCGTACGCCTTGGTGATGGCCTTGAAGCGCGCTTCGGCGCCGGGCGCCTGGTTGCGGTCCGGGTGAAAACGCATCGCCAGCGAGCGGTAGATCTTCTTGATCTCGTCCTCGGTGGCGTTCGGCGCGATTCCCAGCGTATTGTAGTGATTTTCCATTTGGGAAACTCCGAGACAAAATAGATGAACCAAAGGCGAATTATACCTGTCGCGCCACACCCGCTCCCGGGTTCGCCGCTGACCACCCATCGCAATGCAGCATTTCCCCTCGGCGCGCACGGGGGATACGGTAAAATGGTCTTTACACGAACTTCTCCAAGTCAATCTTTCAGATGAGCAACGATAAAAAAAGCGCGGCGCCAGAACTCCCTTCGAACTTCCTGCGGGCCATCATCGACCACGACCAGGCGGCCGGCACCTATGTGCGCGACGATCTGCCCACAGTGATCACCCGTTTCCCGCCGGAACCCAACGGCTACCTGCACGTGGGCCATGCCAAATCGATCTGCCTGAACTTCGGCCTGGCGCGCGACTACCAGGGCCGCTGCAATCTGCGCTTCGACGACACCAACCCGGCCAAGGAAGAGCAGGAATACGTCGATACCATCATCGACAGCGTCAAGTGGCTGGGCTTTAACTACGACTACCCGGCCGCCGATGGCGGCGTGGAGCACCACCTGCACTACGCTTCCGACTACTTCGACCAGTTGTACGAAATGGCCGAGTACCTGATCGAAGAAGGCCACGCGTACGTGGACAGCCAGTCGGCAGACGATATGGCGGCCAATCGCGGCAATTTCAATACGCCGGGCGTCAATTCGCCGTTCCGCAACCGTCCCGTGGACGAATCGCTGCAAATCTTCCGCGACATGAAAGCGGGCAAATACGCCGACGGCGAGCACATCCTGCGCGCCAAGATCAGCGAAGATGCGATGTCGTCGCCCAACATGAATATGCGCGATCCGGCCATCTACCGCATCCGCCATGCGCACCACGTGCGTACCGGCGACGCCTGGTGCATCTACCCGATGTACGATTACACGCACCCGATCTCGGACGCGCTGGAAAACATCACCCATTCGATCTGCACGCTGGAATTCCAGGACCACCGCCCGTTCTACGACTGGCTGCTGGAAACCTTGTCCAGGGGCGGCTTCTTCAAGCTGCCGGTGCCGCGCCAGTACGAGTTCTCGCGCCTGAACCTCACCTACGTGGTGACGTCCAAGCGCAAGCTGCGCCAGCTGGTGGACGAACACATCGTCGATGGCTGGGACGATCCGCGCATGCCCACCATTGTTGGCCTGCGCCGCCGTGGCTACACGCCCGAAGCGATCCACCTGTTCTGCGAGCGCATCGGCGTCACCAAGTCCGACGGCTGGATCGACATGAGCACGCTGGAAGGCTGCCTGCGCGAGGATCTCGATCCGAAAGCGCCGCGCGCCACTGCCGTGCTGCGTCCGTTGAAACTGATCATCGACAACTACCCGGACGGCCAGAGCGAGGAATGCACGTCGCCGGTCCACCCGCACCACCCGGAAATGGGCGTGCGCACGTTCCCGATCACGCGCGAACTGTGGATCGAGGCAGAAGACTTCATGGAAGTGCCGAGCAAGGGTTATTTCCGCTACTACCCGCCGATCGACGACAAGCCGGGCAGCCGCGTGCGCCTGCGCCATGGTTATGTGACCGAGTGCACCGGTTACGACAAGGATGAACACGGCAACGTGGTGGCCGTGCACGTGAATTACTTCCCGGATTCGAAATCGGGCACGCCCGGCTCCGATAATTACAAGGTCAAAGGCAACATCCACTGGGTGTCCGCCGCGACCGCGTTGCCGGCCGAAGTGCGGCTGTTCGAACGCCTGTTTACCGATCCGCATCCCGATGCCGGCGGCAAGGACTTCAAGGAAGTGCTCAATCCTAACGCCAAGGAAGTGATCACCGCCTACCTCGAGCCAGGCATGAGCGCGGCGCTGCCCGACCAGCGCTACCAGTTCGAGCGCCATGGCTACTTCGTGGCCGACCGCGTCGATGCGCAACCGGGCAAACCTGTGTTCAACCGCATCGTCACGCTCAAGGACAGCTTCGTGGCCAAGTAAGCGACGCCCACGACAAAGCCGGCGCCCTCCAGCAGGAGGCGCCGGCTTTTTTACATCCATAAATTTACTTGACTTGCAGATCGAATATTTTTTATAGTCAATAATCTATGGACTGGCGGGGCGCCTGAAAGGCAGTGGCAATGGGGCGATTACTCGCGCAACGGCAGTGGTTCTCACCGTCGAAGCCGGTGTGGTGGGCGGGCATCCTGCTCTCGCTGGGCGTGGGTGCGCTGTGCTACGTGGCAGCCGACCGCGCGGTCGAATACGACGGCAACGCCCGCTTTATGCACCAGGCGCGCAATGCCCAATACCATATCAGCTCGTACATCGATTCCTACACCAATGTCCTGCGCGCCACGGCCAGTTTTTTTGATGCCAGCGACAACGTCACGCCCGCCGATTTCCACCGCTTCGTGAGCGGACTGCAGCTGCCATCGCACTACCCTGCCCTCGACGGCATCAACTACTCCCCTTACCTCACCGACGATGCCCGCGACGCCTTCGAGCGCGCCGCACGCCACAGCGGCGACGGCACGGCCAACGGCTACCCCGATTTCGACATCCGCCCGCGCGAACGCCGGCCCGATTACTCGGTCATCACGATGATCGAGCCAATTGCCACGTTCCGCGACCGGGTGGGCCTGAACATCGCCGCCCGTCCCGCCGTGGCCGAGTCGCTGGCGCGCGCGCGCGATACGGGCGAAGTGAGCACGTCGGGCCAGTTGATTGAAATGAACAGCCTGGGCAAGGGCGGCGGCGGCATGGCAATCCGGCTGGCCTTGTACCGGCGCGGCATGCCACGCGCGACGGTCGAACAGCGCCGCGCCAATTTTATCGGCTCGGTGGGCATCGGTTTCAGCGTGCCACGCCTGGTCCAACTGGCCATGGAACAGATGCAGGTGCGCGACGTGCGGCTGCGCCTGTACGACGGCGGCAGCGCCAGCGCCCCGGTGCCGCGCGCGACCCTGCTGTTCGACAGCCAGCCGCACGGCAAGGATGAGCGCACCGCGCAACTGTACTCGGTGGTGCTGCCGCTCGACTTCCACGGCCGCCAGTGGCAAACCCTGTTCAGCGCACCCAAGCGCGCATGGTCGAGCCGCTTCGACCTGTTCCTGCCGTGGCTGGCATTGGGCACCGGTTTTATCGGCACCCTGATGTTTTACCTGCTGTTCCACACGCTGTCCTCGTCGCGCCTGCGCGCCATCAAGATGGCCAAGGAAATGACCAGGGAATTGCGCGACAGCCAGGCCAGGCTGCAGCAGTCGCACCACAAGCTGCGCCGCCTGGCCGCCCATGCCGACCAGATCAAGGAACAGGAACGCAAGCGCATCGCGCGCGAAATCCACGACGACCTCGGACAAAACCTGCTGGTGCTGCGTATCGAGGCCGACCTGCTAGCCACCCGCACCCGCCATCGCCACCCGCGCCTGCACGCGCGCGCCATGGGCACGCTGCACCAGATCGACAGCACCATCAAGAGCGTGCGCCACATCATCAACGACTTGCGGCCTACCGTGCTGGACCTGGGGTTGAACGCGGCGGTCGAATGGCAAATCGCCCAGTTCCGCACGCGCTCGGGCATGGTGTGCGAGCTCATCGAGCATCAACAGGATATCCGCGTGGACGACCGCTGCGCGACCGCGTTTTTCCGCATCCTGCAAGAGTCGCTCAGCAATATCGCCCAGCATGCCCGCGCCAGCGTGGTGCGGGTGGAGCTGGCCGAGGCGGACAATATGCTGACCATGACCATTACCGACAACGGCGTGGGCCTGCGCGCCAACAGCCGCAACAAGGTGGGATCGTTCGGCCTGGTCGGCATCGAAGAGCGCATCATCCTGCTGGGCGGCACCTGCACCATCGAGGGCGGCGCCAACGGCGGCACCGTCGTATCGATCGCGGTCCCGCTGGGACGCGAATCGCCGGCATGCACTCGCGCTACGGAGAAATCTCACCGCGTTAGGAGTTTCCTTACGGCCATTGATAAAAATCAATAGGCATTGCTTCGGCATGGGCAAAATCGACTTGTTGCCATTTTCCTCAACCCAAGCAAAGGAACGTCATGAATGCCATCGCCGCGCTGGACCTGGAGCCGATCAAAGTCAAACTGATGCACAACAAATCCGGCGAAGGCTGGACGCTCGAACGCGCCAACGCGGTCGAGCTTGAATATCGCCGGTTTCTGATCCTGATGAAAAAATTCCCCGACGAGCAAACCTCGCCGCTGGTCGATGTCGATACCTTTTGGCATTACCACATTCTCGACACGATGAAATACGCCGCCGATTGCCAGGCCGTGTTCGGCTACTTCCTGCACCACTTCCCGTACATCGGCATGCGCGGTGAAGAAGATGTCGCCACCCTGGAGCGCATCGGCAATCGCATGAAAGAGTTGTACGAGGAGGAATTCGGCATTGCCTACGGCAGTGTCGCCACTAACCTTGGGGCCGCCTATTGCGGCAGCACGACTATCCAGGCCGGGCAGTACGCCTATTGCGGCTGGACGCCGGGGGCGTATCGCGGCGGCGCAACCGCGCCGCTGGCCTCGCCGCTGTACACCGAACGGCCACGCCTGAGCTGACATCTGCCAAATAAAGTGGCATACTCTGGATTCAATCGATGTTGGGAGCCCACCATGGCCGTCAATTCCGTCGCATCCAGTAACGTTAATATCCAGACCACGCCACCGCCGCGCCAGGCGGAACCGGTCGCGCGCCAGGCCGAGCCAGTGGCCCCGCCACCGCAACAACAGCAGCAACCGCCACCGCAGCCGATGGTCAACACCAGCGGCCAGCGGCTCGGCAGCATGATCAATACAACTGCCTAGTCACTGCCCAGCCAAGCAAAACGGCGCGTCCCCGCAAGGGTGACGCGCCGTTTTATTGAGCGGTGGGCAAATTAATTTGCCATCATTTCGCGCAGTTCGCGAATGCTGAAATCGCTGATTTCATGCATGCGGATCAGGATGGTCGCACCGATCGGCAGCGTGTTGTGGCGGATCTTGCTGATCACCGGTGGCGCCACTTCCAGCGCGCGCGACAGGGCTGCATCGTTTTTCAGTTGCAGTTTTTCAATGATCGCATCGAGGACGCGGTTAGGGTTGTAGGTTGGGGAGGAGGTGATTTCTTTAATGGACATGATATTTAGCAGGTTCGGGGTCGCCCGTTGGAAGAAAGCGACACATTGACTAATAAAATTATCGGTGCAGTTAGAGAAACCATGCGCTCACGATAGCCGCCGATCCCGCTACTACACATCTTTGTTATTTAACGGATAAGCAGAAATACACTCTCCGTGACAATGTGTGAGATTCTAACCCGATTTCTTGTGCTAGATCAAAAAAGAATTGTAAAAAAAGGTATAGAAGCCTGTAATGTTAACCTGAGGCTGCTTAAATTGCATAAATGCAAGGCATCTTTACAAGAATTTACAAGGTTGCCAACAAAGATGCCACGGTGGCATGCCGTAACCGCACACCCAACTCGCGCTTGATACGGCCATTGGCCAGCCGGCGCGACTCGGACATGAACGACAACAGCGCCGGCGTGACCACCTGCTGCAATTGTGCTCGCGGCAACCGTGGCGGCCGTGCCAGGCCCAGCGCATCGGCCACGGCGTCGAAATAATCGGCCATCTTCATATTGCTGTCATCCACCGCATGGTAGAGCCGATTGGACTTGCCGTGCCGCAGCGCACGGACGATGATGGCAGCCAGGTCGTCGGCATGGATGTGGTTGGTATACACGTCGTGCTCGGCGATCAGGGCCGGCGTGCCCTGCTCCAGGCGCTTGCGCGGCAGCCGTTCGGCGCCATAGATGCCGGGCACGCGCAGGATGGACAGCGTCGAATCGCTGCGCACGGCCCAGCGCCGCAACACCCCCTCGGCATCCACCCGCCGCGTGGCGCGCGGATTGCGCGGCGCCACCGGCCGGGTCTCGTCGAACAGGGCGCCGCCACAATCGCCATAGACGCCCGTGGTGCTCACATAAACCAGTCGGGCGTGCTCAGGTAAAATGGCGGTGAGATTGCGCGTGCGGCGGTCCAGCGGACCCTCGCCCTGCGGCGGCGCCAGGTGCACGATGGTCGATGCCAGGCCAGCCAGGCGGCGCAGGCTGGCCGGCTGGTCGAGATCGGCAACGATGGGCACGGCGCCCAGCGCCCGCAGTTCGGCGCAGCGCTCAGGACTGCTGGTGGTGGCAAACACGCGATAGTGGCCGCGCAACAGCGGCAGCAGGCGCTTGCCGACGTCGCCGCAGCCCACGATCAGCAGGCGCGGCAGGTTGAATGTAGAACGATTAGGGTTTTTCATCTGAAGGATTGTATGACGTTTCAAATTACTGTACAGCCTAGCGGCCACCAATTTCACTGCGACGAGGATGAAACCATCCTCGCGGCTGCCATCCGCGCCGGCGTGGGACTGCCCTACGGTTGCAAAAACGGCGCTTGCAGCTCCTGCAAGGGCAAGATAGTCTCGGGTGCAGTCACCCACAAGGCACACCAGGAACGGGCGCTGAGCCTGGACGAAGAAGCGGCCGGCTTCGCGCTGTTCTGTTGCGCCACCACCGCCGGCGACCTCGTGATCGAGGCCCGCGAAGTGGCCGGCAGCGCCGAATACCCGATCCGCAAGATGCCGTCGCGCGTTTCCACGCTCGAAAAAGTCGCGCCGGACGTGATCGTGATGACCTTGCAACTGCCGGCCAACGAAACGCTCAAGTTCCGCGCCGGCCAGTACATCGAATTCCTGCTGCGCGAAGGCAAGCGCCGCAGCTACAGCATCGCCACCGCGCCGGGCGCAGACCAGCCGCTCACGCTGCACATCCGCCACCTGCCCGGCGGGCTGTTTACCGACCAGGTATTTACCACCATGAAGGAGCGCGACATCCTGCGCTTCGAGGGCCCGATGGGCACCTTCTTCGTGCGCGACGACAGCGACAAGCCGATGGTGCTGCTGGCCTCCGGCACCGGCTTTGCGCCGATCAAGGCCATCGTCGCACACCTGCGCGCCGAGGGTTCCACCCGTCCGATGACCCTGTACTGGGGCGGCCGCCGTCCGCAAGACCTGTACATGGACGCGCTATGCCGCCAGTGGGAAGCGATCCTGCCCAACTTCACCTATGTGCCGGTAATCTCGAATGCCCTGCCGGAAGATAGCTGGACCGGGCGCACGGGCTTCGTGCACCAGGCCGTGGTGAACGACCTGCCCGACCTGTCGGGCCACCAGGTGTACGCGTGCGGGGCGCCGTTGATGGTCGAGGCGGCGCTGCGCGACTTTGTGGCCCGGTGCGGCCTGCCCGAGGACGAGTTCTACGCGGACGCCTTCACCACCGAGGCCGATCTGCACCAACCAGGTTTGATCCAGCAACCGTAATCGCATCCACCAGCAGGGCCCGGGATGCAGAGTCCCGAGGCTCTGCTCCCTGAAAGCCTTCATGTCCGACAGTCCTGCCATTTCCAACGGTTTCAGCGTCCTGCGCCACCGTAACTTCACCTTCTACCTGTTTGCCCGCACGCTCGGCACCCTGGCCGTGCAAATGCAGAACGTTGCCATCGGCTGGCAAGTCTATTCGATGACCGGCAACCTGTTCGACCTGGGCCTGATCGGCCTGGCGCAGTTTGCGCCATTCCTGCTGCTGATCCTGATCGCCGGCCACGCCGCCGACCGCTACAACCGCCGCAACCTGATCGCCCTCGCGCTGGCCGCGCAACTGCTGTGCGGCCTGTCGCTGCTGGCCTTTACCTATGCGGGTCTGACGCAGGTGTGGCCGGTGTTCGCGGTGCTGGTGCTGTTCGGCAGCGCGCGCGCCTTCATGGGGCCGGCCACGCAAGCGATCCTGGTCAACCTGGTGCCGCCCGAGAGCTTCGCCAAGGCGGTGGCGCTCAGTTCTTCCAGCATGCACGTGGCCGTAATCCTCGGCCCTACCCTGGGCGGCCTGTTTTACCTGGCCGGTCCGAAAACCGTTTATATGGTTTCCTCGAGCATGCTGGTGATCTCGGTGATCCTGATGTGCCTGGTTAAGTCGGTCAAGCAGCCGAGCAACCGCGCGCCTGCCACCTGGCACACGGTGCTTGAAGGCTTGCGCTTCGTGCGCTCGCGGCCGGTGGTGCTGGGCGCCATTTCGCTCGACCTGTTCGCGGTACTGTTCGGCGGCGCCACTGCGCTGCTGCCGGCGCTGGCGCACGACGTGCTGCACGTGGGTCCGCAGGGACTGGGCATGCTGCGCACCGCGCCCGGCATCGGCGCGGCGCTGTGTTCGATCGCGCTGGCGTTCTTCCCGATCACGCGCCGCGTGGGCGCCTGGATGTTCGGCGGCGTGGCCATCTTCGGCGTGGGCACGCTGGTGCTGGGTGCCACGTCCACTTTCGTGGTGGCGCTCGTCGCCCTGTTCCTGATGGGCATGGGCGACATGGTGAGCGTGTACGTGCGCCACCTGCTGGTACAGTACGAAACCCCGGACGAAATCCGGGGCCGGGTCAGCGCCGTCAACTCGGTATTCATCGGCGCCTCCAACGAACTCGGTGAATTCGAATCGGGCGTGACTGCCGGCTGGATGGGCCTCACGCGCGCGGTGCTGTTCGGCGGCGCGGCGACCCTGGTGGTGACCGGCCTGTGGGCATACCTGTTCCCCGTGCTCTCGCGCATGGACCGCTTCCCGCACGACCAGAAGAAGGTGACCAAATGAAGGTGAACAAGTGAGCTGGCGCCCCACGCTGCCGCGCATCATCCACAGCCGGCCGCACCTGAGCCTGGCGGTAGCGGTCGGTGCGCTGGTGTGGCCCTTCCTGCCGGAAGACTGGCACTGGCTCACGCGCGTACTGACGGCGTGGGACGTGGCGGTGTGGCTGTACCTGGTGACGATGGTGTCGATGATGCTGCGCGCCGACCACCACGACATCCGCCGCGCCGCCAGCCGCCAGGACGAAAAAGGCCCGGTGATCCTGACCACGCTATCGGTGGCGATCCTGATCTCTCTCGCGGCCATCGTGCTGCAACTGGCGTCGCTGAAAAGCCATCCCGACGACCTGCCGCTGCAATACACATTCGTGGCGCTGACCGTGATCGGTTCGTGGCTGATGACGGGCGTGATGTTCTGCTCGCACTATGCCCACCTGTATTACACCAACCAGGAGGCCGAGCCGCTGCTGGGCTTCCCGGACCAGCAACTGCAGCCGAACTACTGGGACTTCCTGTACTTCTCGTTCACGATCTCGGTGGCGGTGCAGACGTCGGACGTGACCGTGCGCAGCCGGCGCATGCGCAAGGTGGTGCTGGGCCAGTCGGTACTGTGCTTCTTCTACAACCTGGCGATCCTGGGGCTGTCGATCAACATCGCTGCGTCGCTGATCAACTGAGCTTATCAACTGCCGCGTATGGTTGTTATCGAAGGTGGGGTATTTAACGCGAACCTAAGCATAAAAGGAGTAATATGATTTCGCAGCCAACAAAAAGACAGGAGCAATCGTATGCAAATCAATGTTAATTCCGATAAGACCGTCGCCGTTCATGCAGGCCTCCACGACCATGTACGCACCGTCGTCAGCGATTCACTCCACCGTTTCGGCGAACAGATCACCAGCGTCGAAGTTCACCTCAGCGACAACCTGGGTCAAAAGTCGGCCGACGGCGACAACCGCTGCCTGATGGAAGCACGCATCACCGGCTACAAGCCGATTGCCGTCAGCGACCATAGCGCCACCCTGCACCAGGCCATCGGTGGCGCCTCCGCCAAGCTCAAGCGCGCCATCGACAGCGCCCTGGGCCGTCTGCAAGACAAGGACAAGCACCAATCCGCCAAGGACGCCGTGCCGGTCGAAGACGACGTCGAAGAAGACATCAAGTAACGCTACTGCGCAGGCAGCGGCCCGGCATCACTCCCGGGCCAGTTGCCGCAAGTACCGCAACCCCGGCAGCGCGCGACTGCCATACCACGACAACATCTCCCCATCGACCAGCAGTACCGGCTTGCCGATCTGCTGCTCGAGCGCATGCACATGCGCTTCGGTGAACCGGTACGGTTCGCTCGACAACAATACCCCATCGATACCCTGCACCAGCTCCGGCGACCAGCGGAACTGCGGATAGCGCACGTCGCCCAGGTCCGGCACCTGCCAGCCGATTTCGGCCAGCATACGGGCAATATAGGTGTCGGGCGAAATCGTCATCCACGGGTCTTGCCAGATCACGTACAACATGGTTTGCGGCGGGCCTTTCGGGCTCGCCTGCAGCGCCGCGTATTCGGCCTCGAAGTCGGCGCACCAGCGCGCGGCCGCTTCCTCGCGGCAGAACACACCGCCCAACAGGCGCGCCAGCGCCAGGTTGTCCTGCGGTCCCAGCGGATGGGTGACGATGATGTTGGGGATGAACTCGGCCAGCAGGTCGGCCGTCTCTTCCTCGTTTTCGTCGATATTGACCACCAGGTGGGTGGGCGCGAGCTGGCGGATCTTCTCGATATTGACGTCCTTGGTGCCGCCCACCTTGGGAATGTCGCGCACCAGGTCGGCCGGATGGATGCAGAAGCCGGTGCGCCCCACCAGTTGCGGCGCCAGGCCCAGGTCGCACAGCAGCTCGGTAATCGACGGCACCAGCGAGACGATGCGGGCGTTCGGATCGGCCTGGTGCTGGGTGCCGATGGCATCGGTGAAAACCATGCAAACTCCTCAATGTTTCAGTGTTGGATAGACTACATCATGCAACAACTACCTGTGTAAAATTTACACCAGTTTCAGGCCCCGGCGTGACCGCCCGCCTGCCTTTGGGCTATCATGAGAAATGCTTGCCAGCACTCATCGCTGCGCCATTGAAAGAACCACCTTGAAACAGATTAGTACCTTCGGCAAGTCTGGCTACCGGCCCGGCAACTTGCAACTCCTGCGCGACGCCAATGACGATGCAACCGTCGCCAGGTTGCTGGCCAACTGTCCCGTCATGCACCTGGAAGCAGGCAAGGCCATCCCCGAATCGAACCAGGCACAGCTTTACATTGTATTGCGTGGCGTGCTCGCGGTGGAAACCGACAGCAACACCGGCTTGGCCGACGGCAATGGCAGCGTCAGCAAGGTGCTGCCCGGCGAGAGCCTCGGTGAGCAGTCGGTGCTGGACGAGGAGGCCAACCTGTCGCGCATCACGGCGCTCGAAGACAGCGAGATCCTGGTGATCGAAGCGGACCTGGTGTGGAAACTGATCGACCAGTCGAACGTGGTGGCGCGCAACCTGCTGCGCCTGTTGTCGTTTCGCATCCGCGCCGCCAACGCCCAGCTGCGCACGCGTCAGAAACTGGGCGAGTTCTACCGCCGGTTGTCGATGAACGATGGCCTCACAGGGCTGTACAACCGGGCCTGGCTCAACGACCTGCTCCCGAAGCTGGCGGCGACAGCGCAGAGTTCGGGGGCGCCGCTGGCGCTGATCATGATCGACCTCGACCACTTCAAACGCTTCAACGACACCCACGGCCACCTGGCCGGCGACCAGGCGCTGCGCACCGCCGCGCAAGTATTGAGCGGCGCCCTGCGGCCGACCGATTTCGCCGTGCGCTACGGCGGCGAGGAGATGATGGTGCTGCTGCCCGACACCAACGGCAAGATGGCGGTGGCGGTAGCCGAACGGCTGTGCGAACGCATGCAGCAGGCGGTCGTGTTTGCCGACATGCGCCAGCCGATGCCGCACATCACCGCCTCGTTCGGCGTGGCCACGCTGCGACCGCAGCAAAGCGAGCAGGACCTGATTGCCAGCGCGGATGCCGCGCTCTACCGTGCCAAGGAGCTTGGCCGCAACCAGGTGGCGCAGGAAGCACTGGCCAGCTAGACGGCTGGAGGATCGATGGTGAACCGTCCCGCGCCATCGTCGGCAGCCTTGGGCGTGATGGTGATGGCAGCGCTGGCGTTGCCGGTGGCCGTGGCGCTGGCAGCGTTCTCGGCTGGTGGCGGCGCCTTCTGGGCAGCGACGAAATCGGCAAAACCTTTCTGGATCAGATCGTAGGTCTTGTCGATATTGGATGACAAATCGCCGCTCAGCACCTTGAAGCTCTCGAGGATGCTGCGCGCTTCCTTGAAGCCCTGCTCCACGCCCTTCTTGATGGTGTCCATGAAGTTATTGAGCGAGGTCTCGTCGTCCTGGCCCGGATTTTGCCGCTTGTACGCTTCGTAAAAACCGGTGGACAGCGATACAATGCGGTTCGCGGTAGCCTCGGGCGAGTTGTCCTGCGATGACGCGTTCTGGATTGCATCCTTGCCGAAATCGGCTTCGAGCGCCTCGTTGATGCCGGTCAATGCGGTCTTGAATACCACCGACATCGGATCGTTCCCCGATTTGAGCGACACCGTGAGCGACGCTTCCACGATCGATGCATTAAGCTGTGCTTTTGCCTTGGCCGCCGGCGACATGTCCGCCGCTTTATCAGTTGATGCGGTCGCGGCGGTGGCAGCCGTATTGGCCTTGAGTGGACTGGTGCCGCTTGTGCCACTGATGGTGCTACTGCTGCTTGGAGTAATAGAGACTGGAGTAGCCATGATAGTGCTCCCTGTAGATGCCTGAGTACCGATTATCGGCAGATTTACCAATAACTGTAGCCCCCCTGAATACGCCTCCATGACCACACAGACTTTCCTTTGGCACGACTATGAAACTTTCGGCGCCATGGCGCGCCGCGATCGCCCGGCGCAATTCGCCGCGATCCGCACCGACGCCGAGCTCAACGAGATTGGCGATCCGATCATGCTGTATTGCCAGCCCGCCAACGATTTCTTGCCTGATCCACAATCATGCCTGATCACCGGCATCACGCCGCAGCAGTGCCTGGAATGGGGTGTGCCCGAGCACCAGTTCGCCCGCACTATCGAGCAGGCGTTTTCGGAACCCGGCACCATCGGCGTCGGCTACAACACCATCCGCTTCGATGACGAGATCACCCGCTTCATGTTCTGGCGCAACCTGATCGACCCGTATGCGCGCGAATGGCAAAACGGCTGCGGCCGCTGGGACTTGCTTGACGTGGTGCGCATGACCTACGCGCTGCGCCCTGAAGGCATCGAGTGGCCGGTCAAGGAAGATGGCAAACCCAGCTTCAAACTCGAACACCTGGCCAAGGCCAACGGCCTGCTGCACGAGGCGGCGCACGATGCGCTGTCCGACGTGCGCGCCACCATCGCGCTGGCGCGCCTGATCCGCCAGCACCAGCCCAAGCTGTTCGATTTCTGCTTCGCGCTGCACAAGAAGGACCGCGTGGCTGACGAGATCGGCATGCACCTGGCGCCGCAACTGCGCGCGCCGTTCCTGCACGTGTCCGGCATGTTCCCGGCCGAGCGCGGCTGCCTGGCGCTGGTCTGGCCGCTGGCCACGCACCCGACCAACAAGAACGAAGTGATCGTCTGGGATTGCACCTACGATCCGACCGAACTGTTCACGCTCGATGCCGACACCATCCGCACCCGCATCTTCAGCCGCGCCGACGCGCTGCCCGAAGGCATGACGCGGCTGCCGGTCAAGAGCATCCATTTAAACAAGTCGCCGATGCTGGTGGCGAATTTGAAGACCTTGTCGCCAGCCATGGCCGCGCGCTGGGGCATCGATCTCGAGCAGAGCAAGGCCCACGCCGCGATTGCCGCCGCCGGCCGCAACCTCGATGCCGAATGGGCGCAAGTATTCCACCGCCCGCCGGGCGAACCGCTCGACGTGGACGAGGATTTGTACAATGGTTTTGTCAGCCGCGACGACCGCCGCACGCTCGATACCCTGCGCAAGGAAAGCCCGGCGCGGCTGGCCGTGGCGTCACCGTCGTTTGGCGACGCGCGCCTGGCCGAACTGGTATTCCGCTACCGCGCGCGCAACTACCCGGAGACCTTGACGGAAACCGAAATGGAGCACTGGGAACAGCACCGTGCGGCGAAGTTTTACGAAGGTACCGGCGGCGCCCGCACCATCGACCAGTTTTTCGGCGAGATCGATCACTTGCAGCAAGATGCCGATGAGCGGGCCGAGCAGATTCTGGCGGATTTGTACGAATACGCGGAAATGGTGGCGCCGGCGCATTGAGCGCCAGCGTCACCCTTACCGGAAAAATCAGCGATACAGGTTGATGGCGTCGCGCGTCTCCAGTGCCACCCGGCGGGCGGCGCTGGCAAAGTCTTCGCCCGCCTGCGGCGCCGCGTACAGAATCGCCCGCGACGAATTGATCATCATGCCAGCGCCAGCAGCCGTCTTGCCCGACTGCACGGTCGCGGCGATATCGCCGCCCTGGGCGCCGATGCCCGGGACCAGCAGCGGCATGTCGCCCACGATGGCGCGCACTTGCGCCAGTTCTTCCGGATACGTCGCGCCCACCACCAGCGCGCACTGGCCGTTGCTGTTCCACTTTTCCGCCACCAGGCGCGCCACGTGCTGGTACAGCGGCTGGCCACCGACGTCGAGGAATTGCAGGTCCGAGCCGCCCGCGTTCGAGGTGCGGCACAGGATGATCACGCCCCGGTCGCTCCATTCCATGTACGGCTCGACCGAATCGGAACCCATGTACGGATTGACGGTCACCGCGTCGGCGCCGTAGCGGTCGTAGGCTTCACGCGCATACTGGCGCGCGGTGGCGCCGATGTCGCCGCGCTTGGCGTCGAGGATCAGCGGAATGTGCGGATACTGTTCGCGCACGTAGGCGCAGATTTTTTCCAGCTGGTCTTCCGCCGACAGCGCGGCAAAATAGGCGATCTGCGGCTTGAACGAGCACGCCAGGTCGGCGGTGGCGTCGATGATCTCGCGGCAAAAGTGATAGATGCCTTGCGGGTCGTTCTGGAACTGCGCCGGCAGCTTGGCCATGTCGGGATCGAGGCCCACGCACAGCAGCGAGTCATTGCTGGTCCACGCGGCGGACAGTTTGTTGATGAAATTCACGGCGCATCCTTGTAGTCTGTTGCAAACCCTCTATTGTAACGCGGCCGCAGTTACCTCCTTGAGCTCCGCTGTTAAAATTTGCCCCGTCATCCCCTATTGAAAGCTCTGCCATGAAATTATCCGGAAAAGTCGCCATCGTCACCGGCGCCACCCAGGGCATCGGCCTGGCCTGCGCCCAGCGCCTGGTCGCCGAAGGCGCCAAGGTCATGCTGGTGGACATCAGGCCCGACGGTGAGCAAGCCGCTGCCGCGCTCGGCGCCGCCGCCCGCTTCTTCGCTGCCGACGTCAGCCAGAAGGTGGACGTGGACGCCATGGTGGCCGACACCCTGGCCGCGTTCGGCCGCATCGACATCCTGATCAACAATGCCGGCGTGACGCACGCTGCCGACTTCCTCGACGTGACCGAGGACGACTTCGACCGCGTGCTGCGCATCAACCTGAAATCGATGTTCCTGTGCGGCCAGGCCGTGGCCCGCGAGATGGTCAAACAGCAAAGCGGCGTCATCATCAATATGTCGAGCGTGAACGCCGAGCTGGCAATTCCCAACCAGGTGCCGTACGTGGTGTCGAAAGGCGCGATCAACCAGCTGACCAAGGTGATGTCGCTCAACCTGATCCCGTACGGCATTCGCGTCAACGCCATCGGCCCCGGCACCATCCTGACCGAGCTGGCCAAGCAGGCGGTCATGTCCAGCCCGGAAGCGCGCCACACGATTTTGTCGCGCACGCCGATGGGCCGCTGCGGCGAGCCGGAAGAAGTCGCGTCAATCGCAGCGTTCCTGGCCAGCGACGATGCCAGCTATATGACTGGGCAAACCCTGTACGTTGACGGCGGCCGAATGGCCCTCAATTACACGGTGCCGGTGAAATAACTGCGACAGAAAATGAAGTTATGCGCAAGCCTGATGTCTGGTATCTAAAACATCAATTAGACACATATCTAGCGGACGCCCATAATTACACCTGTCTCCACTATTCTCCTCCAAGAAAATAGTTTTAAGCCCGCTTTCACCAGCGGGCTTTTTTTTGCCCGCAATTTGGCTTTCTTGTGGATTGTCATTACCGCGTCACATTGACGGCCTATACTCGATTCATCTTGAGTACATGCAACCGATAGGCATGACTGAAGAAAGGTGCACCGGCAGCCCCGGTGCACCACTCCCCAATTCCTGCTGTGCGTGGTAAGGTTTGCTTTATGATCAAGCAAATTTTTCTTTCTTCCTCGCACGCACGCCTGCGTTACTGGACTGCCATCCTCCTCTTCCTGATGATACTGGTGCTGGGTTCCCTGCCCGGCGCCCGGCAGGAAATCGGCCAGGTGGCGTCCGGTGTCCTGCTGCACTCCACTGCGTATGCCGGACTGACCTTCCTGTTGTTTACCGGTAGCACTGGTACGCTGGTGCAGCGCGCCGTCAAGTCCGTGTTGACGATTGCCGCCATGGGCGCCCTGGACGAATACGTACAAAGTTTCTTCCCGTATCGCCACGGCGCCGTCTCCGACTGGCTGGTCGATTGCAGCGCTGCCGTGCTGGCCACTGTGGTCATGTGCGTTTTGTGGTCCCGGTATCGCATCCAGTCGTCAGACTGACCTCACCGCCGGGGCCGCTGCCGCTGGCCCGCGCCACGTCGTGCCGGATTTGAGCAAGCTGCTCGACCTGGGCCACGCGTACCAGGCTATGCAATGCGTGCGTCATCAAGTGCTTGCAACGGGGATCTTGCTGCTCCCCGCAGGTTGAAACTATTAACTCTTCGATAATGGTATCTGTCACGCGTGTCAACATATCGATGTCCTTTAAAAGTGATACCGGACAATTATTGCCTGTGGGTAGCATGTTTCAATTGATGTACATCAAGCGACGAAGCGTGGGCGTGAACGAAATACGGAGGTTCGACTCTGACCTGTTTTGATTATTTCAATGGAGGCAGATATGAACCGTGCAACATTCGGCAAACAGGGCAAATGGGCAGCAATGCTGGGGGTGCTGGTCATCGTGGGACTGGCGGGGTGCGCTTCGGATTCAATGGACAGCAATAGCGGCTATACTTCGAGCGGCAGCAGTGGTTCGGGAACCGCCGCCACGGGTACCGGTCCCGGCGGCGGTGGCGGTGTACCGGCGGCAGGCACTGCAGGGACCGGAACCAGCAACTCGGGAAGTACGGACAGTTCCGGCATGAGGAGCACGAGCAGCTATGGCTCGGGCAGCAGCGGCAGCATGGGCAGCAGCACGGCCCAAGCCACGTATGGCGTGGTACAAGCTATCGATGCCATGCCGAGAGACATGGCCGGCTCCACGGGAGTCGGCGTGAGCGGTGCGGCGGTCACCGGCGGCACCATGAACACCACCAGCGAATCGCCATACCGCATCACCGTGCGTATGGACGACGGTACCAGCCAGAGCATCGTGGTCGATACCATGCCGCCATACAAGATCGGCGACCGGGTGCGCTACAGTAGCGGCGTACTGAGTGCTTACTAACGCGGCAAGCGCCTAATACAGCTGCTCAACCTGGTAGCCGCGGCGCTTGAGCAATTGCGGCAGGCCGTCATCGCCGATCAGGTGCAGCAAACCCACGCCCACGAAGGCTATCTGGTCCTGCTGCATGATGCGCTCGATATTGGCCGCCATTTCCGGATTGCGCTTACCCAATAAAACGCGCTGCATGAACTCGGCGCCTATCGAATTGCCGCTGGTGGCGGTGCGCCAGGCGGCCTGGATGCCCGGAATGTCGGCAGCGTTCCACGCCTCGATCAGCGCCAGCGATTTTTTCATGGCCGTGCCGCTTTCCAGGTCGGCCAGGCTTTCGACCAGGTACTGCTCCTGCTGGCGCGCGTCCAGCGTGTCGAACAAGCCCAGCTGGTACTCGGCGCTTTCCAGCTGGCGCACGGCCTTGTCCTGCTCCTGGGCGGCCGCCAGCAGCGCGTACTCCACCGCCTGGGCGCGCTTGAAGCCGCGCGCATCGAGTTCCACGCCCACCAGCAGGTTGGCGATCAGCCACGGCTTGAATTGCTGCACCGATTGCAAGGACATGCCGGCTTTGGCCAGCGCTGGCGCCAGTTTTTGCAGGGTTTCCGGCTGCAAGTGGTTTTGCACCTTGTCGCCAGCCGGGTAGCGGCCGTGCAAAGCCATGGCTTTCTGGAACGAGGCGTTTTCACGAATATCGAGCTCGATCACCAGCGCGCGGGAATTTTGCAGCGCGCGCGAGGCCTCCGCATCGAGCGGATAAAAGCCGTCCTTGCCCACGTGGATGGTGCCAAACAAATAGCTGGTCTTGCCGTCCAAAGTGACTTTGTATAACTGCCCGCGACGCGGCAAACTCGCTTCGCTCAGGCCGGCAGCCTGCGCCACCTGGCCCAACAGGGCAGCAACAAATGCAAACAAGACAATCATTTTGACAGGCATGCGAATTCCCGACGATGACAGGGGATGCCATCGAAATAACATTAATTGGTGGAGTTTGGAGGATTGCGGCGGCCTGCCGTCCTGTTTCCCATAGTAAATCAGGAAAACGCCGGGGAAAAACTATTTGTGACTTTAAGCGAGCTAAGCGTCTGATTTAATACACTTTAATAACAGGTCGATAAGAGTATCGCCAATTTACGCTGCCGCAATAACCACACCGAGTGCGGGGGCTAGGTTGAAACTGTCGGTTACGGCCCGATATGCCTTTCATGATCCCATTTTCCATCCTCGACCTTTCGCCGATCGCCGAAGGCAGCAACGCTTCCGCATCGTTCCGCAATACCCTCGATCTCGCCCAGCACGGCGAGCGATGGGGTTTCCAGCGCTATTGGCTGGCAGAACACCACGGCATGCCCGGCATTGCCAGTGCTGCCACGGCCGTCTTGCTGGGACACGTGGCGGGCGGCACGTCCACCATCCGGGTGGGCGCCGGCGGCATCATGCTACCCAACCATTCGCCGCTGGTCATTGCCGAGCAGTTCGGTACGCTCGAAGCGCTATACCCGGGCCGGATCGACCTGGGCCTGGGGCGCGCGCCCGGCTCCGACCACGTCACGGCGCGCGCCCTGCGCCGCAACCTCGAATCCGACTCGGATGCTTTCCCGCAAGATGTGCTGGAACTGCAAGATTACATGAGCGACACGCCACGACAGCGCGTGTTGGCCGTACCCGGCAAGGGCGCCAAGGTGCCGATGTGGATACTCGGTTCGAGCACGTTCGGCGCGCAACTGGCCGCCCACCTGGGCTTGCCGTTTGCATTTGCCTCGCACTTCGCGCCATCGATGATGCAGCAAGCCATTGCCCTCTACCGCAGCAACTTCCAGCCGTCGGCGCAGCTCGACAAGCCGTACGTGATGCTGGGCTTTAATGTTTTCGCGGCCGATACCGACGAGGAAGCGCACTTCCGCGCGACGTCGATGCAACAGGCGTTCGTCAACCTGCGCACCGGCAACCCCGGCAAGCTGCAACCGCCCCGGGCCGGCTACCTGGAATCACTGGGCGTATCCGAGCGCACCATGCTCGACTCGGTGCTATCATGCACAGCCATTGGCGCGCCGGACACGGTCCGCCAACGCCTGCAGGAATTCATCGCCCGCACCGGCGCCGACGAACTGATGATCACCTCGCAGATCTTCGACCACCAGCACCGCTTGCGGTCGTACGAGATCACGGCAGAGGTCCGCCAGTCGATACAACGCTCGGAAGCCGGATTCGTTTAAGCGTACTCAAGAACCTGCTGCGCGACCCGCTACGGCTTTTGAGTTCGCTTGAAAGCTGCCGCCAGCACCAAACACCGGCTCACTGTAGAATTGCCGCCTTTTCAAAAGAGGAGCAGTCCCCGTGAGCCAGTCCCACGCCCAGCAAGAACTTACTCCCGGCATGGTCTGGTTGTTTGCCGTTGCGACCGGCTTAATCGTCGCCAACCTGTATTACGCCCAAACCCTCATCGGCCCCATCAGCCGCGCCACCGGGCTTGATCCCGGCGCGGCCGGCCTGATCGTCACCCTCACCCAGCTCGGCTATTGCCTGGGCCTGCTGTTCATCGTGCCGCTCGGCGACCTGGTGGAAAACCGCCGCCTGATTTTCATCTCGCTGGTGGTCTGCGCCCTGGCCCTGGTGGCTGCCGCCGTGGCCGCCAATCCGCTGGTGTTCCTGGCCGCCGCGCTGTGCATCGGCCTCGGTTCCGTTGCCGCGCAAATCATCGTGCCGTTTGCCGCCCACCTGGCGCGTCCCGAGGAGCGGGGCCAGACCGTGGGCAAGGTCGTCAGCGGCCTCCTGATGGGCATCATGCTGGCACGCCCGGTCGCCAGCCTGGTCGCCGACGCGTTCAACTGGCACGCGATCTTCGTGCTGTCGGCGGTCGTGACCATCGCCCTCGCCTTCTTGCTGCGCGCACGCCTGCCGCAACGCCAGCCCGAAGGCGGCATGCATTATTTCCAGCTGCTGGGATCGATGTGGCACTTGCTCAAGACCACGCCCGTGCTGCGCCGCCGCGCTGCCTACCAGGCCTGCATGTTCGGCGCGTTCAGCCTGTTCTGGACTTGCGTGTCGCTGGAATTGACAGGGCCGAATTTCGGCATCAGCCAGACCGGTGTGGCGATCTTCGCGCTGGCCGGGGTGGCCGGCGCCATCGCCTCGCCGATTGCCGGCCGCCGCGCCGACCAGGGCAAGAGCCGCTCGACCACGCTGATCGCCCTGCTGCTCGGTGCGTTGGCTTTCACGGCGCCGCTGCTGGTCGATGCCGGCCGCATCGCCAACCTTGCAATCCTCGTGTGCTGTTCGATCGTGCTCGATGCCGGCGTCTCGGCCAGCCTGGTCACCGGCCAGCGCGCGATCTTCTCGCTGCCAGCCGACGTGCGCAGCCGCCTGAACGGCCTGTACATGGCGCTGTTCTTCATGGGTGGCGCCATCGGCTCGTCGCTCGGTGGCTGGATGTTCGCCCACCACGGCTGGCACGGCGTGCTGCTGACCGGACTGGTCTTCCCGCTGGCGGGGCTGGTGGTGTTCACCACCGAGCCGCGCAAGTAGCCAAGACCGTCGCCCGCGGCCTGCTGTCGTGGCAGCGTGCGCCGGCCCCGCTGCCGAGGCGCGCAAGCAGCGCCTCATTCCCTGCCGGTACAGGTTCTTGCTACGGCTTGAGGTTGATATATACGGGCGCATCGCGGTCGGTCGTCAACCAGCCATCGACCAGCTTCAGTTCCGTCACCTGCATCGAACTGCGCTTGTTGTCCGGCACGCCCGGATGGACGAAGTAGAACAGGTAGGCGCGGTCGTCGCTGATCACCACTTCCGGGTGGTGGCCGCCGTTCTGGTCGTCGGCGCCCTTGCCTGGCTTGTCGAGCAGGCTGTGCGGCTGCCGGCTCCAGGTTTGCGCATCGTCCGAACGGTAGGCGCCCAGTCCTTCGTTGCCGAGCAAGTCGGTCAGCAGCCAGTACTTCCCTTTCCACAAGAATGGCAACGGCGCCTCGCCCCGGTCGCGCGGCAGTTGCGCCGTACCCTTGTCGGTCCAGCTATATAAATCGTTGCTGTCGGCGTAGTAGATCGACTTGCCGGTAGGCTCGTTGTTGTACCACATGCGCCAGGTGCCATCTTTCAGCCGCAGCACACCGGCATCGATCACGCGGTCGCTCGAGAGCTTGAGCGTGCTTTCATACTTCCATTGCTTGAGATTGGCGCTGGTGAGGTGGACGATGGCGCGCGGATGCTTCCAGTCCTCGAACACTCCCGGCACCACGGTCAAATACATATGGTAGGTGTTCTCGTGCTTGAGCACGGCTGGCGCCCAGTAGGTGGCCGTACCGCTGGTATTCGGAATCTCTTTCGGGAAATCGACCGTGCCGCGATAGGTCCAGGCGCGGCCGTCGAGCGACTCGGCCACGCCGATCGGCGTGCCATGCACCCAGCTCACGCTCGACAACCCCGGCAAATTGGCGCGGCGGTTGGTATAAAACATTTTCCACTTTTTCTCGGCGTCGTCGTAGATGATGGACGGATCGGCCGCACCATCGAACACGGGGTCGCGGAACAACGGTTTCGGCGCCGGGATCTGCATGCTGCCATCGGCGCCATAAGCGAGTTCCGTCATCAGGATCGAGCGCCGGTGGTCGCCGCCGCCCGGCAGCACCTTGTCGTGGTAAAACAGCAGCGACTTGCCATCGCGCTCGAGTATCGCGTGATGGTTGGTGGAGATTTGCAGGAAGTCGATCAGCACGCCGCGATACGTAAACGGCCCGAGCGGCGAAGCGCCGGTGGCGTAGACGATTTGCCCGGGCCAGCCGGTCGAGAACGAGAAATAATACGTGCCGTTGTGCTGGTGCAGGAACGGCGCTTCGCCATAGCCGGTCTTGGCCGGGAAGTTGTTGACCGTGACGTTCTTGATGCCGCCCACGGTCGCCTTGAGGTCGGCCGACAGTTGCACCACTTTCGGCACGCGGGTGCCGAAGTACAGGAACACGCGGCCATCCTTGTCGCGGAACACGGCCGGATCGATCGGTTCGTCGCCGGCATTGACATCGCGCGGCGTTTCCACCAGCGGTTTGCCGATCAGATCGACGAACGGGCCGAGCGGATTATCGGCCACGGCGATGCCGATCTGCTTGCCGCCGACGGGCGCGAAAAAGTAATACTTGCCCTGGTGTTCGAATGCTTCGGGCGCCCAGGCCTTGGCGTCGGCGCTGGCCCATTTGAAGATATTGGCCGGCAGAATGGGCCCGTGATCTTTCCAGTTGGCGAGGTTGCTGGACGTGAGCACGCGCCACGACGTGGAATCCCAGTATTTGCCCGAGTTGTTCTGGTCGTCGGTAGCGTACACGACGTATTGGCCGGCAAAGTAATGGGGCGACGGGTCGGCGCTGAAGTTGTTGGTCAACAGCGTTTGCGCGCTGGCGGCCGATGTCACAGCAGCAGCCACAGCAGCAGCCACAGATAGCGCCAGGCCGGCAAATACAGCGTTCATAGGATCTCCATTGTGGTGTTATGGAGGCTATGGTAGGACTGACAGTTGGTACGGTGCTATGAATTTATTGGCGGCAGCTATATCAAAAAAAGCACAAAAAAACGCCCGGGGATGCCGGGCGCTCGGTTGCCATTCAGGTGATCAATCTATTGATTATTTCGCGTTACGTGGCTTGGCAAATGCATCGCCCGCCTTCCACTCCGGCAGCTTCGGGTTGTTGGCAATGATGCGGCCCAGGTTCAGCGTGTACTGCGCCGTCTGCACCATGCCCGACAGATCCCAGCTGGCATCGTATTCATCGCTGGCCTGGTGGTAGCGCTTACCGTAAGCCTTGGCCTTTTCTTTAGATCCGGCCGGGTCCTTGATGTACTCGTTGCCCGAATCGATAGAGAACGCCGGTACGCCGTTCTTGGCAAAGCTGAAGTGGTCACTGCGGAAGTAACCGCCGGCCAGGTCCGGTTCGGCCTTGGCGATATGCATGCCCATGGCTTTGGCGGCTGTCTCGGCCATCTTGCCCAGCTCGGTGCGCTCGCTGCCCTGGGTGCCGATGTCGCGCGTGGCGCCCACGAAATTCAGGCTGTCGAGGTTGAGGTTGGCGGCGGTTTTCGCCAGTGGCCACAGCGGCGACGACGCGTAGGCCGCGCTGCCCAGCAAGCCCTGCTCTTCGGCTGCCACCCACAGGAACATCTGGCTGCGCTTGGCCGGTGCACGTTTGGCTTCCTGCGCCATCGCCAGCAACGCTGCCGAGCCCGAGGCATTGTCCACGGCGCCGTTGAAGATCGTGTCGCCGCTCTCGCCTTGCTTGCCGAGGTGGTCGTAGTGGGCGCTGTAAATCACCACTTCGTCCTTGAGCCTAGGGTCGGTACCGGGCACCACGGCGGCGATATTGAATTGTTCGACCTTGCGCACGGCCGCCTTCATTTCGCCGTTCACCTTGGCTGCCAATGGCACCGGTTTGAAGTCGGCGCGCTCGGCCGCAGCGCGCAGCGTGTCGAGGTCCTGGCCGGCGGCCTTGAACAGGGCGCGCGCAGTGTCGTCGGTCATCCAACCCTGCAAGGCGGTGCCCAGCGTACCGGCGGCCAGCTGGAAGCGCTCCACGCCCGACCAGCTGTTCTGGATCACGCTCCAGCCATACGATGCGGTAGGCGTGGTGTGGATCAGGATCACGCCGGCCGCGCCCTGGCGCTGGGCTTCTTCGAATTTATAGGTCCAGCGGCCGTAGTAGGTCAGGCCCTTGCCGTTGAAGCGGTTCGGCTGCTCGGCGGTTGGCTGCGGATCGTTGACCATCGCCACCAGGATCTTGCCCTTCAGGTCCACGCCCTTGAAATCATCCCATTTTTCATCGTCTGCCTTGATGCCGTAGCCCACAAAAACCAGCTCGGCGTTCAACTGGTGCACGGCGGTGGCGTCGCCGGGCGCAAACACCCAGTCCTTGCCGAAGGCGGCCGGCAGCGCCTGGCCGTTCGCTTCCAGTTTCAACGTGCTCTCGGCAGGCAGGGTCTTGATGCCGGCGATCTGCACCGACTGGCGGAAGCTGTTGCCGTTGCCGGGCGTGAGGCCCAGTGCCTGCGCCTGGGTTTCCAGGTACAGGGCGGCCAGGTCGGCACCGCGCTGGCCGGTACCGCGACCTTCGAGCAGGTCGTTGGACAGGAACGCGAGATGGGCGCGCAGCGGCGCTTCCTGCACCAGCGGTGCGTTAGCGGTGCTGGCTGCGTGGGCCGGGAATGCCAGCGCCAGGCTTATGGCCAGGGCGGAGGCAACGAAGGAAGGGGTCATTTTGTGCATGATGTCCTGATGTGTTGGTCGCGGCCCGGTCAAAATTTGCCGCGCGCACATTGTATGACATTTGGTCACACTGCCTGGCGGCGCCCGGCGCGCTAAAATGATGGCATGACAGACCGCAACTCAGACCGTAATCCGGACGCCAGGCCAGGGAGCAACTACATCGGCCGCTTCGCCCCGTCGCCCACCGGCCCGCTGCATATCGGCTCGCTGGTGGCCGCCATGGCCAGCTACCTCGACGCCAAGGTTCACCACGGCCAATGGCTGGTGCGCATCGAGGATGTCGATGGCGACCGCAACGTGGCCGGCGCCGACGAGCACATCCTCGCCTCGCTGCAACGCTGCGGCATGGCCTGGGATGGCGACGTCACCTGGCAGAGCCGCCGCACCGGCCTGTACGACGCCGCGCTGCGCCAGCTTGGTGACCTGGTCTACCCGTGCGGCTGTTCGCGGCGCGAGATCGCCGATTCGCAATTGAGCCTCACCGGCCGCCAGGCCCAGGCGCTGATTTATCCCGGCACCTGTCGCCATGGCCTGGCACCGGGCAAGACTGCGCGCGCACTGCGCCTGAAAGTGCCGCAATCGCCGCCGTGCGTGATCGCGTTCGAGGACCGCTGGGCCGGCCACATCAGCCAGGATCTGACCGACGAGGTGGGCGACTTCGTGATCAGGCGCGCGGACGGTTTCTGGGCCTACCAGCTGGCGGTGGTGGTGGACGATGGCGCGCAAGGCATCACCGACATCGTGCGCGGCGCCGACCTGCTCGACTCCACACCGCGCCAGCTCTACCTGCAGCAGGTGCTGGGCTTGCCGCAGCCGACCTACCTGCATGTGCCGGTGGTGGTGAATCAACAGGGCGAAAAACTGTCGAAGCAGACCGGCGCCCAGGCTTTCGATACGGGCGCCGCACCGGAAGCGTTGTTGCAACACGCGCTGCTGCCGGCCGCCCGCTTTCTCGGCATGGCATTGACCGCCGGTTCGCTGGACGATTTCTGGCGCCAGGCGGTCCCGGCCTGGGAAAATGTCCTGAAACATACGTGCGCCAGCTGGCGATAAATCTGGCCTACACTGTAACGATGGAAATCGAACTCAAACTGCTGCTCGCCGAAGAGCACAACGCCACCCTGATGGCGCTGCCCCTGCTGGCCGACCACGCCGACGGCGCCCCGCGCCGCCAGCACCTGTCCGCGCATTATTTCGATACCCCCGACCTGCACCTGCTGCGCCACGGCGCCGGCCTGCGCGTGCGCAAGGAAGACGGTCTCTGGATCCAGACCATGAAGGCGGGCGGCAGCGTCCAGAGCGGGCTGCACAGCCGTAACGAGTGGGAGTGCCCGGTGGCGCGGCCGTGGCCGCAACTGGGCAAGCTGCGCAAGCTGATAGCCAAACACGATGACGCCGAACCATGGCTCGACATGCTGGCCGCGCCCGAACTCAAGCAACGGCTCGAAGCGCTGTTCGTGGTCGAAGTGGAACGCCATACCTGGGATCTCGATTTCGAAGGCAGCCGCATCGAGCTGGTGCTCGACCACGGCCATATCGAACGCCATGGCCGCCAGGTCGCTGTCAACGAAATCGAACTCGAACTCAAGGACGGCGATCCGTCCGCGCTGTTCTCGTTCGCGCTGGAATTGCACGAACATATTCCGCTACGAATCAGCAATATCAACAAGGCCCAGCGAGGCTACCGGCTGTGCCACGAAACCGGCACCGAGCCGTACCGCGCCAAGGCGCTCACGCTCGATGCCGATGCCACCGTGGCGCAGGCGCTGCAAGCCATCCTCGGCAACTGCCTGCAACACATCCAGAACAACGAGCAAGCCATCATCGACGGCGACGACCCCGAAACGCTGCACCAGATGCGCGTGGGCCTGCGCCGCATGCGCTCGGCGCTGAAGCTGTTCGACGACGTGGCGCCGTGCCCGCCCGCGCTGGCCGACGACATCGCCTGGCTCGGCGGCGAACTGGGCGCCGCGCGCGACGCCGACGTGCTGCTCACCGACACCCTGCCCCGTGTGCAAGCCAACCCCGGCGGCAAGAACGGGCTGATGGCGCTGCAACAACTGGCGCTGGACGCGTCGCAAAGCCACCGCCGCACGGCGGCGCAAGCGCTGCTGTCGCCGCGCTACACGCAATTATTGTTGAGCATGGGCGTATGGATGCAACACCTGTCCACCGACGTGCCCGATGCACCGCTGGCCGACTTTGCCCAGGCCACCTTGCAGCGCCTGCACAGGCGTTTATTGAAACGCGCGGCCCGCATGGACGACGCCGACCCGGCATCCATCCACAGCACCCGCATCGCGGCCAAGCGCGGCCGGTATGCACTGGAATTTTTCCACGCCTTGTACCGTGAAAAATCGGCGCGCCAGTACCTGAAAGCGCTGGCGGCGATCCAGTCGGCGCTGGGCCAGCATAACGACCTGGTGGTGGCCGAAGCGCTGCTGCTGGAGATGGCCGAAAAGCATCCGGAGGCGCTGGACACGATCAGCTTCGCGCGTGGCTACCTGCAAGGGCTACAGAGCCGCGAGGCGATCGACCTCGACGCCATCCGCGCCACTTTGCAGGCGTTGCGCCTGCCGCGCAACTAAAACCTGCCCCGGCTGCTTGCGCGCCTCGACAGCGTAGAGAGGACGCAGCGGATTGCGATGCCTCGTGAGCGGGGGCAAGGCGAGATGACGAGCAACGCCGGCCCCGCTGCCGAGGCGCGCACGCATAGCCTCACTCCCTAACCGAGACAGCTTCTTAGCGTGGGACGGGCTTGGCTACGACAGCCCAGCTCACCGACGTCTTGCAGCCGGCCTGCTGCACGGCAGCGAGCGCATCGTCCGCTTCGGTCGTCGCTTGCGCATATTCCTTGTTGCCCTCGATTTTGAAGTGCAGCTGCGGCCGGGTGGAGTTGGCCATTTTCGACAGCACCGGCGCAAAGCCCCGATCGGCCAGTACCTGGCGGCACGGCGTAATTGCTTTCAGGTCGTCCGATTCGAGCCGGATGGTCAGGGTCCAGCGCTCGACGATGCCGTGGGTGGCCAGGTCGGGATCGGGCAGCATCAGGTTCGACGGCAAGGTGGCGGCGCCAGCATTTGCCAGCGTGAAGGCCAACAACGCGGCCAGGGACAATCGACGGTACATCGGCATTCCTAATAATGAAATCAAGCTGCCATGGTAGCAGCGTTCGACGGTTTCCAACTACTAGCTGCGCAGGATCGGATACAGCGACGCCAGCAGCAGCAACGCCATGCTGACATTAAAGATGCGCACCGAGCGCGGGTCTTGCAGAAAGCCGCGCAGCACCACGCCGAACAGCGCCCACGCCCCCACGCAGACAAAACCGATCAGCAGGAACACCAGCGCCAGCAAGAACACGTCGGCCAGGTGCGCATGCGGTGGCAAATAGGTGCTCATGGCGCTGAGGATCATCACCCACGCCTTCGGATTGATCCACTGGAACGCAGCTGCGCCCCAGAAACCGAGCGGCTTCGACAGCTGCGCCTGCTCGGCACTCATCGGCGCCGCGTGCGCCAGCTTCCACGCCAGCCACAGCAGGTAGATCGCGCCCAGGTACTTGAGGATCAGCTGCAACATCGGCACGGCCTCGAATACCGCCTGCAAACCGAAGCCGATCGCCACCACCATGAACGAAAAGCCGCCGCAAATGCCGAACAAATGCGGCAGCGAACGCCTGAAGCCATAGTTCAGGCCGGAAGCCAGGATCATGGTGTTGTTGGGGCCGGGCGTGATGGAACTGACGACGGCAAAGGTACACAGCGGCAGCAGCAGATCGGGGGACATGGCGTTTCCTGAAAGAGTTTCAGCCATTGTACGCGCGGGTGTACTGGCGTGTACCAATACAATTTTGCATTTACCCCACGATTCTGTACTGGCGATATTGCCATCACACCCGGCCGTCACACCTTCTTTCGCCGCCCCAGCAGTTTATAGACGCTCTCCAGCTCGCGCGCCACCAGGTCTTGCCCGTTCTCGATCACGAAGTCCTGGAACGACGCCGCTACCTTCGGGATCGGCTGGTCGGTCAGGTGCATGATCTGCCAGTCCGCTTCCACCGGGTTGCCGGCCATCGGCAAAATCGCCAGCAGGCCCGCCTCGAATTCCAGTCCGCACGCGTGCACCGACAAAAAACCCAGCCCCAGGCCGGCCGACACCATGCGCTTGATCGCCTCGTTGCTCGACACCTCGGAGCCGAATTCGAGCGGATGACCGGCGTCGCGCAGCAGCCGTTCGACGGCAGTGCGGGTGCCCGAGCCGCGTTCGCGCACCATCAGGTTGGCGCCCTTGATGTCGGCCAGCGCGAGGCGCTTCTTCTTCATCAAAGGGTGGGCCGGGCTGGCCACAAAGGCCATCGGGTGGCGCGCGAAGCGGGCCGCGTTGGTGCGCAGCTCGCGCGGCGGCGTACCCATGATGGCCAGGTCGATCTCGTGGCGCGCCAGCATGCTGATGATCTCCGCGCGGTTGCCCACCTGGAGTTTCAGGTGGACGTCGGGGCGCTTCAACGTAAACGGCACCAGCAGCGGCGGCAGCAAATGCTCGGCGGTGGTGACCGCGCCGATGCGCAGCGTGCCGCTGGTGACGCCTTGCAGCGCCGCCAGTTCTTCCTCGGCCTGCTGCCAAAGCCGCAGCATGCGCTCGGAAAAATCGAGCATCACCTCGCCCGCAGCGGTGAGCTGGATATTGCGGCCGACCTTGCGCGTGAGGGCGATGCCGGCGATATCTTCCAGCGTGCGCAGTTGCAGCGAAATGGCCGGCTGCGTGACGTGCATCGCATCCGCCGCCCGCGACACGCTCTCGTGCCGCGCCACCAGGACCAGCGATTGCAGCTGGCGGAAACTCGGGTATTGCATAAGCCTGTCCTTATCAATAACTAAAAATCTTTAATTTTTCTTTTGATTATATTACCTTTATATTGTTGGCTTGAGGGGGCTTCGAAAACCGTAGCGAGCGGCTTGTTATTGTCTTGAGTAGCGGAAGCGTACGGAAGTACGCTGAGCAACGGAGAGGCGATAGCAGGACGCGCAGTAGGTTTGCGAAGCTCCCGGACACTGTTTAGCGAGATTAAATATGAGCATAGACGTGATCTTCCTCGGTCTGGACGGCGTACTGTTCGACACCGAAACCCCGCACCTGGCGGCCTGCAACGCGGCCTTCGCCACCGCCGGCCTGTCGCTGCGCTGGGACGCGCGCGCCTTGCGCCACGCTGTCGCCACCCACGGCTACGCCCGCGCCATCGAGGGCGCCCTGCCGCCGTCGATGCCTGCACGCGACCGCAAGCGCGCCGCCGAAATGGCACAGGACAAGCACCGCGAATTCCACCACGCGATCGTCACCGCGCCACCGAAAGCACTGCCGGCAGCGCTGGCCCTGATCGACGACGCCATCGCCGATGGCTGCAAGATCTGCATCCTGACCGACCTGCCGGCAGCCACCGCCTCGGCGCTGCTGTCGAACGCCTTCGGCACCGACGTCAACAGCCTGTTCACGGTGGTCACGGGCGGCGCCAACTTCGACGGCCCCGCCGGCACCGGCCCGTACGCCCGCGCACTGCACGCCATCGGCGTGCAGGCGTCGGACGCGATCGCCATCGATGCCGGTGCGCCGGCACTGCGCGCAGCGGAAAGCGCGGGCCTCTGGACCGTCAGCATCGCCCCGGCCAAACACGGCGCCGACGTGGTGCGCCCGCGCCAGTTCATCACCTACGATGCGCTGCGCGAACTGCACGGCGGACCTTACAGCCACCAGGCGCCGCAAGTGCCGCCGGTGTCGAAGCAAGCCGCCGCAGCGCGCCAACTGGCCGCCTGAGCGCCCGGTCGTGGTTCGGCGCAGGGACGGGCTTATAATAGTTTCATGAACCCGATCAATCCCCTGAGCAGGACCGGCGTCACCGTCACCATGGCCATCCCATGACCCAGCCCGAGTACCTCACCGTGCTGGCGGCGTACAACGCCGACATGAACCGCCAGGTGTACGATGCCGCCGCGCGCCTGCCGCCCGGCGCGTTCACCGCCGAACGCGGGGCCTTTTTCGGTTCCCTGGCCGGCACCCTGAACCACTTGCTGGCCGGCGACACCATCTGGCTCGGTCGCTTCGCCGGCTTCCGCCCCGCCTGGACCGCGCTGGCCGGCGTGCGCGACCTGCCGCAACCGGGAGGCCTGGCGCATCATTTCAGCAACGACTTGGCCGCGCTGCGCGCTCAGCGCAAACAGCTCGACGCCATCATCACGGCGTGGGCGCCGCAGGTAACAGCCGGCGATATGGCCGCTATCTTCGAATACCGCAGCAAGAAGGGCGACACCTATCGCAAGAATTTCGGCCTGGTGGTGACGCATTTTTTCAACCACCAGACCCACCATCGCGGCCAGGCCAGCACCCTGCTTACGCAGGCCGGCATCGATATCGGCGCCACCGACCTGATCGGCTGGGCGCCCGACATTGGCCCGGAACCCGCGTCACAACGCTGAGCATTTGATTTCCATCGCGTAAGGAAGGTTGTGCCGGCCCTTCCCGCGTCATATACTGCACTGCAACATATTCACTTTACTCCCAAGGAAGGTCATGTCCCTCGCATACCGCGCCACCGCCGATTTCGCCAAGCTCAATCACCCGATGCGGGTGCCGCTGTCGGCCGAAATCCATTCCCGCCCGTTCCTGCAATTGCAGGCGCCGGAAAGCCTGACCCATTTCGCGCTGTACGTGCAGCAGGACCATCCTTCGCAAAAGCTCCACCGCAGCACCCAGCACGAGATTTTGCAGCAGCTGTGCGCCCACTACGGCGTAGCCGCGCCGGGCGCGCAGGCGCGCTACTTCTTCCACGACTTCGGCCGCTTCCGCCTCAAGTGGGAGTGCCATACCGAGTTCGCGACGTTCACGTTTGTCGAGCGGGCGGACACCGATCCCGATTTCCGCCAGTCGTTCCAGAAAGTGCCGCTGCAGCACGTGCCGCAAGAGTGGCTCGCCGGCCTGCACGGCAAAATCATCGTGGCCGCCCACGTGCTGTTATGTTCTGGCGTGGCAGGCAGCGACAAGACCGAGGCCATCGCCGCCCTGTTCCAGGGCAAGTCGCTGGTGGGCAGCAACGTGGCCGGCGCCGCCGAGGTGTGGACCGATTTCCTGATCCAGCCCGATGGCTTTTCCCGCTTCGTGGTACGCGACATGGGCCTGCGCGAGTTCCAGTCCGGCCGCCTGGTGGGCCGCCTGCTGGAAATCGAAACCTACCGCATGATGGCGTTACTGGGACTGCCGAACGCGGAAGCGTCGCAGCCGCTGTTGAACGGCATCGAGAACGAACTGGCCGACCTCACCGCCACCCTGGTGCAGGCCGACCAGCCGGCGCAGGACGCGCGCATCGATGCGCGCGAAGAGGGCCACCTGCTGCACCACATCACCAGCCTGGCGGCGCGACTGGAGAAAATCTCGGTCAACAACAGTTATCGGTTCGCCGCCTCGCAGGCGTATTTCAGCCTGGTGCAGGCGCGCATCCACGAGCTGCGCGAGGTGCGCATCGCCGGCATCCAGACCCTGGCCGAATTCATGGGCCGCCGCCTGGCGCCGGCCATGCACACGTGTACGTCGGTGGCGCTGCGCCAGGAAGCGCTGGCCAAGCGTATCGGCCGCAGCAACGACCTGCTGCGCACCCGCGTGGGCATCGAGCAGGAAGGCCAGAACCGCAAGATCCTGCAATCGCTCGACGCGCGCGCAGCCCAGCAACTGCGGCTGCAACAAGCGGTGGAGGGGTTGTCGGCCGTGGCGATTTCGTACTACACGCTGGGACTGATCGGCTACGCCGGCAAGGCCATGAAGGCGGGCGGCCTGGCCGTCAACCCGGACATCCTGCAAGGGGTGGCGGTACCGGTGGTGATCGCGGCCGTGTGGCTGGGACTGCGCCGCGTGCACCACCATATCGCCGAGCGCAGCCAGGCCAGCGCGCGCCAACTGGCCTGACACACCTACACTGGCAGGACCGGCTGCGGATAGAAGCGGTCGGTCAGAAAGTAGGCGATGCGCTCCTGCGTCTCCGGCAGGTAGGGGATGTTGATGTGGTTCGAACCGGGCACGATCTCGTCGGCCTGCAAGGTGCCCAGTTTTTGCACCAGCAGGTCGGTGTGCGAATGCGGCACGATGTCGTCATGCTCGGAGCGCAGCACGTACACGGGGGCGTTGATCTTTTCGGCGTACTTCACCGACTCGAACTTGTGGCGCAGGACGTATTCCACCGGCAGCGTGCGGAACTTGCGCTTGGCGATCGCCAGGATCGAATCGTATGGTGTGATCAGCACCACGGAGCACGGCTCGCGGTCGATGGCCACCTGCACCGCCACACCGGAACCGAGGCTGCGCCCCACCACTGCCATGCGCTTGGGATCGACGTCGCGGCGGTTGGCCAGCCAGTCGTAGAGCATGCGGCCGTCTTCGACGAAATGGATTTCGGCCGGATCGCCGTGCGAGTCGCCGTAGCCACGGTAGTTCACGGCCAGCACGGTCATGCCGGGGAACAGCTTGCCGGCGTCGCGCGCCACCCACGACACTTCCTCCGAGCGGCCACCGAAGTACACCACGCCGGGGTGGGGGCCGGCCAGGCGCGGCGTCATCAGCCAGCCGGACAGGCGGGTGCCGTCTTTGGCGCGGATCACGACCGCGCGGGTGCGATGCCCGGCGCTGTACGGCTTGAGCACTTCGCGCCGGCTGCCCAGCGGGTTGAATAACAGGCGGTTCTGGCTCGCTGCCACCGCAGCCGTCAATCCGATCCACAACACGCTCAGAATGCCGGCCACGCCGGCGACTTTTTTTGTATGCTTCATATCGATACTGTACACTTTTTGGCCCAGTGGTCTGTTCACAAACGAACAAAACGATTTGCCAGTGGTAAAGAACGTACATGGGGCCGGGTTGCCTCTTGCACAAGGGAGAGGCACGACTCGGTATAATCGTCGCTTCCTCGTTATCGCGTGCGCACCATGAAACCGGCCATCGTCCTGCTCCACAGTTCCATGAGTTCCAAGGCCCAGTGGGCCGCCCTGTCCACGCAACTGGCAGACAGGTACCGCTGCATCCCGCTCGACCTGCTCGGCTACGGCGCCGCGCCGTTCCCCGCCGGCGCCGGCGCCGATTACGTTCACACGCTGGCGCACGAAGCGGCAGCGATCAACGCCGCACTGGCCACCGAGCTGGCGCCCGGCGAACCATTCCACCTGGTGGGCCACTCGTACGGCGGCGCTTCGGCACTGCACCTGGCGCGCCAGGCGCCCGAGCGCGTACTGTCGCTGGCGCTGCACGAGCCGGTGGCGTTCCACCTGCTGCCGGCGCACGACGCATCCAAGCGGGAAATCACCGGCGTGGTCGATACCATCCTCGCCGCACCTTCGGATCGCGACGCCACCCGCATCTTCATCGATTACTGGAACCGTCCCGGCTCGTTCGACGCCGCGCCGCCGGCCGCGCAGGACAAGATGATCGCCATGATCGCCAAGGTAAAACTGGACTTCCAGGCGCTGCTGGGCGAGCCGGTGGCGTTTGCCGACCTGGCGGACCTGAAGGTGCGCACGCTGGTGATGGCGGGCCAGCACAGCCCGATTTCCACGCGCGGCCTGGCGCCGCAGCTGGCGGCAGCGCTGCCCAATGCCACGGTGCTGGAGACGCGCGGCGCGCACATGGGGCCGATCACCCATGGCGACGCCATCAACCCGGTGATCGCCGCGTTTATCGGCGCTTGATGGGCGGGTAACCGGCACCGGACCGGCGTTGGGCGGGCACCCGACGAGCGCAGCGCCGCCCGGTCAAATCAGGTCACGTCAACCGCAGCGGCGCCGCGCGGGCAACGCCGAGGCTACGCTGGCCACCCTGGCCTCTCTGGCTGCTTTCGGCCACCGTGAACTGCCCCACCTGCGCCAGCAGCGCCTGCGCCTGTTCGCGCATGCTGGCCGCCGCTGCTGCCGCCTGCTCGACCAGCGCCGCATTTTGCTGGGTCATCTCGTCCATCTGGTTGATAGCCTGGTTGATCTGCTCGATGCCCGAGCTTTGCTGTTCGCTGGCCAGCGTGATCTCGCCCATGATGTCGGCCACCTTGCGCACGCTATCGACCACCTCGCCCATGGTATGGCCAGCCTGGTCCACCAGCTTGCCGCCCTCGTCCACCTTGCCCATCGAGTCATCGATCAGCGTCTTGATTTCGCGCGCCGCCGATGCCGAACGCTGGGCGAGGTTGCGCACTTCGGTGGCCACCACCGCGAAGCCGCGTCCCTGCTCGCCGGCGCGCGCCGCTTCCACCGCCGCGTTCAGCGCCAGGATATTGGTCTGGAAGGCGATCCCGTCGATCACGCCGATGATGTCCGCCATCTTGCCGGAGCTGGCCTTGATCGAGCCCATGGTCGCCACCACCTGTCCCACCACGGCGCCGCCGCGCGCAGCGACGTCGCTGGCCGACAGCACCAGCGCGTTGGCCTGGCGCGCATTGTCGGCATTCTGGCGCACGGTGCCCGTCATTTCTTCCATCGAACTGGCGGTTTCTTCGAGCGCGCCGGCCTGCGCCTCGGTGCGAGCCGACAGGTCGGCGTTGCCGGCGGCGATTTCCTGTGCCGCCACCGTGATGGTGTCGGTGGACTGGCGCACGTCGCCGACCAGTTGCGACAGGTTGCCGTTCATCTGGCTCAGCGCGTCGAGCAACTGGCCGGTTTCGTCGCGGGACTGGTTATCGACTTGCGAAGTCAGGTCGCCAGCGGCCACGCGGCGCGCCACGGCCACCGCGCGCTCGAGCGGCGCCACCACCGAGCGGCCCAGCAGCACGGCCAGCGCGCCGCCCAGCAGCACGATGGTGGCAGCGAGCGCCAGCATCAGGGTGCGGCTCGCTTCGTTGATCTGCTCGATCTCGGCGGCGGCAACCTCGATCTGGCGGCGCTGCTCCTTGAGCAGCGCTTCGGCGGAAGCCAGGTAAGCCGCGCTGTCGGGTACATAGACGTCGCGCATGCGCTGCTGCGCCTCGTCGAGCCGCCCCTCTTTCTTGAGCGCCAGGATGCCGTCGCGGGCGCTCAGGAAGGCCTTGCGCCGCACGCCGACCTCCGCGAACAGCTTTTTCTCGATGTCGGTGTCCATCCGCGCCTCGACCTGCTTTTGCAGCAGGGCCGAGGCGTCGGTGGCAGCCTTGATGCTGTCGGCGAAATACGCGCCCAAGCTCATGTCGGCACTGATGATGATGGCGGTGGTGCGCGGTATGCCCGAGTACATATTGCGGTACCAGTCTTGCAGCATGCGCTCGGTGGCCATCGGCTCGTCCACCATTTGCTGGGTAGCGTTGGCCACGTGGTGCAGGCGGGTGATGCTCACGGCAATGGCGACGACCGCCAGGAACAGGATGCTGGCAAAGCCAAAGGCGAGCCGGCGCTTGATGCTGAGGTTGCTGAAAAAGTGGCGCAATTGATAATCCTGAAAGAAGACGGAAATAGGCACACATTGAAAATGTGCCTTCGGGCAATTATCATAGCGCCAACTTCGTCGCTTGGCGACATTCCAGTAACTATCTGTTACTTTATTCCGACTTTCACTTACAAACCAGCGTCGAAGCGGCGGCTTGCACCGGCGGTCAGCTGAAGTTGCCGCACGCGGTCGCCATAACGCACGCGGACCTCGCCTGTGCCGGCAATGCGGCGAATGGTGGCGGCGGTAAGCCGGCCATTGCGCCAGGCGATATCGACCTCGTACCCGCCGCGCGCCCGCAAGCCCTTTACCGAGCCATTGCGCCATGCGGTCGGCAACGCCGGCAGCAAATGCAGTTCGCCATTCTGCGACTGCAGCAGCATCTCGCTGATCGCTGCGGTGGCGCCGAAATTGCCGTCTATCTGGAATGGCGGATGGGCGTCGAACAGGTTGGGGTACGTGCCGCCGGCGTTGTTCACTTCCGTGCCCTGCCCTGTTTGCAGCGCCGCCCGCGCACCGGGCTTGGCCAATTGGCCGCGCAGCATGGTGTACGCGTGGTCGCCGTCGAGCAGCCGCGCCCAGTAGGCGATCTTCCACGCCATCGACCAGCCGGTGCCGGCGTCGCCCCGGCTTTGCAACGACACCCGGGCAGCAGCGGCCAATGCCGGCGTGGTGGTCGGAGAGATCTGCCGGCCCGGGAACAGGCCGAATAAATGCGAGACGTGGCGATGGGTGTCGCCCGGCTGGTCGAGCACCGGGTCGCCCTTCTTCTCATCCATCCACTCCAGCAGCTGGCCCCAGCTGCCCACGCGCGGCGTCACCAGGCGGTCGCGCAGCGCCGCCACTTCAGCACCGAATGCGGTGTCGCCCAGCACCCCGGCTGCTTCCACCGTGTTGTTGAACAGGTCCCAGATGATGGCCTGGTCGTAGGTCACGCCATCCTCGATCGGGCCGTGCTCGGGCGACCAGCCCAGCGGCGCCACCAGGCGCCCGTCCGGCAGCACTTTCAGCGTGTCCTGCCAGAAGTGCACGGCTTCCTTCATCATCGGATACGCCACGTCGCGCAGGTAGGTGCGGTCCTGGGTGAACGCGTAGTGTTCCCAGAAGTGCTGGGCGTACCAGGCGTTGCCGGTCTTGTTCCAGATGTAGCCCATGGCGCCGAACGGGTTCGACTCGGTACGCAGCGTCCAGCCGCGCACCGGCTTGCCGGCGGCGGTCACGAACGTCTCTTCGCGCTGCACGGCCGCGCCGCTCAGGTCCGGCGCGGCCATGACCACCGACTCCGGATGGGCAATCGCCTTGGCCGCCGTGTCGGCAATCAGCTTGCGGTACACGGGCGCCACGCCCTGCACGAAGTTCAAAAATGGCAGCGCGTGCTCGGACAGGTTACCTGGCTCGGCCGGCCAGTAATTCATCTGGATGTTGATATTGGTGTGGTAGTCCGAGTTCCACGGCGGCGACAGGCTGTTGTTCCACAGTCCCTGCAGGTTGGCCGGCAGCGAACCGCGCGAGCTCGAGATCAGCAGGTAGCGGCCGTACTGGTAGAACAGCGCTTCGAGTTCCGGGTCGTCGCCTTGCGCCGTATAGGTTTCCAGGCGCTGGTCGGTGGGCAGCGCGCGGCGCGCGGCAGACGCACTGCCGAAGTCCACGCTGACGCGATCGAACCGGGCGCGGTAGTCCTGCTGGTGCGCAGCCAGCAGCGCCGGCCACGCGGGTGCTGCGGTGACTTGTCCGGTAACGCGCTTGAGCGGTGGCGCCCCCTGGAACTTCTTGTCGGCGTCGAGCACGTAGCTGGTGCCGGCGCCCAAAATCACGGTCACCGCATCGCAATCTTTAAAGGTGATCCGATTGCCGTCGATGGCGAGGCGGCCGCCTTCGTGGCGCACCTGCACCTGGCTGGCGTAGTCCATCGCGTTGGACGATGGCGCCGGGCCCTTGCCGCGCAGCGAACCGATGGCCGTGATGCGGTCGCCGCTGGCATCGATGCGCGCCTGGTGCATGTCCGCCAGTTCGATCGAGCCTGTGTACTGGCCACGGCGGTCGGCAGACAGGCGCACGGCAATTACCTGCGCCGGATAGCTGGCCAGGGCTTCGCGCTGGAATGTGACGCCGTGGTGGGTGTAGGTGACGCGGTGCAGGCTGCGGCCGATGTCGAGCTGCCGCGTATAGCCAGTGGCCTGGTCGTGGCCCGGCAGGTTGATATACACGTCGCCAAACGGCTGATACGCGCCCATCACCTTGTCGTCACCGGTCCACAGCGTGATGTCGTTGAACTGGATGCGTTCACGCGCCATTTGGCCGAACAGCATGGCGCCGATGCGGCCATTGCCGATCGGGAGCGCTTCACGCTCCCAGCCGGCATCGGTGTTCGGCGCCGGCTGCTGGTAGCGCAAGGTGAGATCTGCGGCAGACGCCGTCCCGGCAAGTACAAAGGACAGCGCCAGCCACGGCGCCGCCTTGATCAAGAGTTTGAACAAAGCGGCTCCGGCTGATTAACGCTTGATGGTGACGGCTTTGCCTTCGTAGGCCACCACCTTGTCGGACGCATCGAAATTGTCCGAGCTTGATACGCCAGGCTGGATGAAGCGCACGCGGAACTCGCGCTTGGCTACCATGCCCTGGTACGAACCGGCGCGCGCACCGATGGTCACGGTGCCGGTCTTGTCGTTGTAGGTCACCGGGATGCGGCTGAACTCCTTGCGCAGGTAGCCGTTCGACACGCCGTCATCCTCGTACAGGCTGAAGGTGCCGTCGGCGCCCGCATACACGTTGAAGGTGATCGGCGCATCGGGCTTCTCGTCGACATACTGCGTGACCGGGCCCACCGGCACGATGGCGCCGGCCTTCACCAGCAACGGCATGCGCGTTTCCGGCGCCTTGATCGCCACGCGGGTACCGCCTTTATGCAGCTCGCCCGTATAGAAATCGTACCAGTCCGCGCCTTTTGGCATGTACACGCTGCGTTCGCGCGCGCCGTATTCGTACACTGGCGCGACCAGGAAGCTGTGGCCGAACAGGTACTGGTCGGCGATGTTCTTCACCGCGTCGTCGTTCGGGAAGTCCATCACCAGGCCGCGCATGATGGTGCCCGACTCGTGGTGCGTGGTGGCGGCGGTCGAGTAAATGTACGGCATCAGGCGGTAGCGCAGTTTGTCGTACCAGACCATCGATTCGCGCATCGGCGAGCCTTCCGGCGAGATGATGTGGATCTCGCGCTTGACCACTTCGCCGTGCGAGCGGAACAGCGGCGAGAACGCGCCGAACTGCCACCAGCGCAGGTTCAGCTCCCGCCATTCCTTGAGGTCTTCCGGCGTGCCCTGGTTGGCGGCCACGGTGCGGTTTTCCTGGGCCGAGCCCACGTCGCCGGTCTGGAAGCGCACTTCCTGCGCATAGCCGCCAATATCGTGGGTCCAGTTCGGGATGCCCGACATCGAAATCTGCACGCCGGCCGAGATCTGGTCGTACAGGTTGTTCCAGCGGCCGACGGTGTCGCCGCTCCACAGCGCAGTACCGTTGCGCTGGATACCGGCAAAGCCCGAACGCGACAGGATGAACTGGCGCTTCTGCGGCTGATCCTTGATCAGGTGGTTGTAGAAGCCCTCGGTGTGCACCAGGCTGTAGGGATTGAACGTGACTTCACCCGCGCCATACACGGTCGGTCCGATCAGCTTTTTGAAGTCTTCCAGGCGGGTGTTGGACAGCACGTCCGGCTCGGTATTGTCCATCCACCAGGCGTCGAAGCCCAGGTCCACCAGCTTCGGTTTCATCTGGCGGAAGTACATGTCTTGCGCGCCCTTGGTGTACGGGTCGTAGTGGCTGTTCTTGTAGCCCGGCCCCACCCAGTCAAGGTCGCCGTTTTCGACGTTCTTGGTCCACATGTAGCCGGCCTTGTTCAGCTCTTGGTAGTTCCTGGTGTTCTCGTAGAACTTGCCCCAGATCGAAATCATCACGCGCGCATTGTTCTTGTGGACTTCGTCCACCATGCCTTTCGGATTCGGGAAGCGCGCCTTATCAAAGTCGTGTGAACCCCAGCCGTCCTGCGGCCAGTAGAACCAGTCCTGCACCATGTTATCGATCGGCCAGCCCTGCTTGCGGTATTCCTTCAGCACGCCCAGCAACTGCTCCTGGGTCTCGTAGCGCTGGCGCGACTGCCACAGGCCGTACGACCATTTCGGCATCATCGGCGCTTCGCCGGTCAGGTGGCGGTAACCGGCGATCACCTTGTCGATGCTGGTCTCGCCATTGATGACGTAGTAGTTGATGCTCTGCGCGACTTCCGACGAGAAGGTCAGCGAGTGGCGTTCCGGCGCCGGCAGCGGATCGTTGTGGGTCATGGCGATCATGCCGCCCGACGGTTTCCACTCGAGGTGCAGCTTGACCGGCTTGTTGGCTTCGAATGTCAGTTCGAAGTTGTGGTACCACGGATTCCAGCCCTGGCGCCACACGTCCATGATCTGCTTGCCATCGATATCGAGCTTGGCGTAGTCCGACGAATACAGCTGCATCTTGTGCACGCCCGGCTTGTCGGAGGTCAGCGTACCGTCCCACACCACTTTCACGCCCACGGCTTTTTTCGGGTCGCCCAGTTCCTTCGGCCAGTTTTCGGCCACATCCTTGAGGTACTGGTAATCGATGTCCTTTTCCTGGCGCGTGAGCACCAGCTTGTCGTCCACGTAGTAGCGCGCGGTCAGGCCGCCGGCCTTGCCGTCGGCGTCCGCCAATTTCAGGTCGCGCGACAGGAAGCCATACGGCTTCGGATCGCCGAAGCGCGAGATCGAATTGTTGTCCCACAAAACGCCGTAGTTTTTATCGGAGACCACGAACGGCACGGCGATGATCATATTGTGCTGCATGAGCAGCACGTCTTCGCCGTTGAGGTTCATCTGGCCGTTCTGGTGCTGGCCCAGACCATAGTAGGCGTCCTTGGTGCCGTGGTTGAAGCCTTGGGTGACGGCCATGAATGGCTTGCCGCCCACTTCCACCGGCGTCATGTTCTCCGCAGCTTGCGTCAGGAACGCTTTGCCGGCGGCGTTGAAGAACTGCACCTGGCCAGTGGCCAGCGAGACCGCCACCGAAATCTTCTTGGCCTTCAGCGTGACCTTGTCCTTGCCTTGCGCGGTGACTGCAAAGTTACCGCTAACAGGAGCGGCCACGGTCATCAGCGACGGCGTGAGCTGCTTGCCCGCCTGATCGGTTTTGACCACGTGGATGATGTTGTCGTTCATGACTTCGAGGCGCACTTCCTTGGCGCCGCTGTCGGGCTTGACGACAACGCCGGTGGCGGTCTTCTCGAAGGTGCCGGCCATTGCGTGGCCGGAGATCAGCACCGCCAGGCAGGATGCCGCGGGCACGATTGCTTTGAATTGCATGTGTTCTCCTGAGTTTTTATAGTTAGTACGTGCCGACTTTAACCTTCAACACCACCGGATTGCCGGTCAGGTTGAGGCCATAGTCGGTCTGGTCGCCATTCCAGTTGCGCTCCATGATCCACTTGCCGGAGGCATCATACCGCCCCTCTTCCACGCGCGCCCACATGGTCGGCTTGCCTTCCGCGTTGTCGATCTTCACCCGCGCGTGCTGGCCGACGATGATGAATTCATTGTCGGCGATCTGCGCGATCGCCACGCCGCCGTTGGGCTTCTCGGTATTGGCCGGCAGGTCCTTCACGTCCTTGAAGTACTGCGCTTCGCCGAACTGCCATTCGCGGAACGAAATGGTGGCATTCCAGCCCTTGAGCGCGAGCTTTTGCGGCTGGCGGTCGTCGCCTTCGGCCACGCCGTAAGTGCGGCCCTCGAACGCCCACTTCGACCACTGGCGCTCCATCGGCCGGAACGCGCCGAAGATTTTGCCGTAGGGCGCCGTCATGGTCTTGTCGGTGGCCTTGTGGCCGAGCGGGAAATTGCTGTAGTCGGCGTAATCGATACCGAACGGCGCGAAGTTGATCGCACCACGGCCGATCACCAGGTACGCATAGCGCACGTATTCGGCAGCGTTGCTCATCTCCGGCACGGCCAGCGCATTGTCCGCGCGCTGGAACTTGTCGAGCGTGGCAACGAACTTGCGCCATTCCGGGTTGTAGATATCGGGCGCGGCAAAGTCGATCGCCGGCGCGGCCGCCTTGTAGATGTCGATCACGTCGAACGTCGGACCGCCGCTGGCGAAATTCTTGTTCCAGGGCTTGACCGGCTCTTCAAGTGAATCGCGGATCGAATTGTTGACGTACATGGGGAGGTTGTACACGTCGCGGCCCGCCTTGGCGATCTCGCCGATGTACTTGGCCACCGAGTACGCGTGGAAGTACTCGTCGGCGTAGTCGCCGTACACCTGCTTCCAGGTGCCGGTAGCCGCCAGCGCCACCGGCGACTTTTTACGTTTTAAAACTTCGGCCGGCACCGGACCGTTGAACTGCGCTTCGGCCTTCGGGCCGTAGTCGCGCGCATAGCCGTAGGTGCCTACCTCGTTCTGCACCTGCATCATGATCACGGTGCGCTGCACATCGTCGATCTTCTTGATGTGGGCCATCAGGGCGACAAAAGCCTTCTTGTCGGCCTTGAGGGTTTCCTCGCCTTGCGGCGACAGGCAGTAAATCGGCTTGCCCTGCTGATCGACCATGCGCGGGAAGCGCGCGTTGTTAAACTTGACCCACTCCGGCGTGTAGCTGGCGCTGGTGTTTTTCCAGGTGCCAAACCAGAGCAGCACCAGGCGCACCTTGTTCTTGCGCGCCTGCGCCACCAGCGTATCGACATAGCTGAAATCGAACTTGCCTTCCACGGGCTCGACCTGCTCCCACGCCACCGGGATTTCCAGCGTGTTGGCGTTGGCGTCCTTGATGGCCGCCCACACCTTGTCGAGCGCCAGCGGATAATTGCTGGAGTTCTGGGCCTGGCCGCCAAACATGACGAACGGCGCGCCGTCCACCATCAGCGCATGGCGGCCATCTTTTTGCACCAGTTCCGGTATCGGCGCGGCCGCCGCGCCAGCTGCGACCCATATTGTCAAACCAAGCGATACGACTAGCTGGCGGGCGGTTGTTTTCATGCGATGCGTCCCTTATTCGAAGTTGTAGGTCAGACGGGCGGTGTAGCGGCGGCCCGACGAGAACCAGGAGCGGCCCATCATACCGGTACTCTGCTGCATCAGGATCTTGTACTTGGAATCGGTCAGATTCTGCGCTTCGAGGCCGATCTGGATGCGGTCATTGATCTTGTACGACACCGACGCATCGGCCTGGCCGTAGTCGTCCGCCCAGGTAGGCAGGCCCCACGCCACGTTGTGCTGACCGACGGTCGGGCTGGCCGGATTGGTGTCGGTGCCATCGGTGCCGTTGGTGCCGCTCACGTTGACCGCCTGCAGGCTCTTCGAACGCCAGTTGTAGGCCATGCGCGCCGACCATGGTCCCTTGTCATACATCAGGGCCACGTTGTACGACTGGCGCGACAGGTTTTCCAGCGGCAGGTTGCCGAAGGTGGTGCCGTTGGTATCGCAGCCGTTCAGGTTCAGGTTCAGGTTAGCCGCGCCAGCGGTGCTGGTGCAGTACTGCGAGTACACGCCGTTGTACAGGGTGCGTTCGCTGTCGACGAAGGTGAAGTTACCCTGGATGCCCAGGCCCGACCAGGCGCCCGGCAGCTTGTCGAAGTACTGCTGGTACGCCAACTCGAAGCCGCGGGCGCGCCCCTTGGCGCCGTTGACCGGCGACGTGGTGGTGAAGTCGTGCATCACGCCAGCGGTGTCGGGCAGCTGGTTGATGGTGGTCTGCTTGACGATGACGTCCTTGAGGCGCTTGTTGAACACGGCCAGCGTTATCGAGCCCACCGGCGAGAAGTACCACTCGGCGGTCAGGTCGACCTGCTTGGCGGTGATCGGCCGCAGGTTCGGGTTGCCATCGGCTTCGCCGGTGTAGCTGACAACCTGCGAGTTGTTGTCCACGCTTTGGGTGAGCTTGGTGTACGCCTGCAACTGCGACGGATCGGGACGCGACAGCGCCGAGGCAAAGGCGAAGCGGAACTGCAGCGTGTCGGTCGCTTTCAAGCGCAGGTTCAGGCTGGGCAGCCAGTTGCGGTACGAGTTGTCGAAGTTCTCGGGACGGGCAAACGGGACGATGACCGGGATGCCGGGGCCTGGCGTGGCCGAAGAACTGAACAGCGTGTAGCCGTTGGCGTGCGAATCGGTCTTCACCATGCGCAAGCCAACGTTACCGTCGATCGGGTATTTCAGGTCGTCGAAGCCGAAGCGCGTTTGCACGTACAGGGCCTTGGTCTTTTCCGACTGCTGGTTGACACCGCGCGGATCGCCGCCGAACGTGGCCTGGTTCCACGGGTCGCAGGTGGTGCCGTTTTCCGCGCACAGGATGCCACGGTACGAGTGCAGCTTGGCATAGCTGTCCGGGTAGCCCTGGGCCAGCGAAACATCGGGGAAGGCCACGGCCGGCACGTCGATTTTGCCGTTGAAGAAATTGTTGAACGAGTGGACGTTGGTCGAGCCGGAGAAGCGCGGATCGCCCAGGTAAGCGAGCTTGCCCTGCAGGCCGCCCATCCAGTCCTGGGTAATGCCTTGCCAGTTGTAGCTCGGGTTCGAATTCTCGGTCGTCGAATCGCGGTCGGTCAAGCGCGCGCCGAAGCGGACGTCGCGCAGGATCGGACTGTCGAAGTCGTACTTGAGGTCGATCTTGCCTGCCTTGGACTCGGCTTTCGCGCGGTCCAGGTGCTCCATCGTGAACGCCCAGTAGTAGTTGTTCGGGTTGGCCAGGTAGGCGCGGTCGGCCGCATCGAACGTGATCGACGGCACGCTGCCGGTCAGGTCCAGCTGCTCCTTCGGCATTTTCAGGCCGGTGGCGACGGTCGAATCCACACTGCGGGTGTTGGCGCGGATCTTCTGCAGGTCGGTGACGATGGTCCAGCGGTCGTTCGGACGCCAGCGCGCGTTCCACGAAATGTCGGTGGTGTCGGACTTGCGCCAGGCGGTGCGGGTGTCGTTGTTGAAATTGATGCCCTTGGTCGGGTCGGTATTGGTCAGTGTGCCCTTGAGCAGCGCGCCGTTGTCGCCATACTCGCCGTCGATAACCTTGATCGCATACGGGTCGGCCGAACCGAAGATGGCCTGCTCGTCCCACTGCATCTTGTACTTCGACTTGAAGAAGGTCAGGCCGGTGGTCAGGGTGCTGTTCGGCTTCCACTGCAGCGCGCCGTACGCGCCTTCGCGGGTGCGGTCGAAGTTGAGCGAACGCCATTGCGCGCCCTTCGGCACCCACACGGTGCGGCCATTGTCCTGGATCTGGTAGTACGGCTCGACCTGGACGGCGTCGGTGCGGGTGGCCGACTCCGAATACGCCAGGTCGACCAGTGCGCCAATTTCGCCGAACGGCGTCTTCCAGCGATTGGAAACCATGCCCGAGTACGACGGCGAGGCTTTGCCCTTGCGCAGTTCCGAGTGGGTCGCGGAACCGGAAATGGCGGCCTTGAAGCCCTTGTAATCGAACGGCATGGCGGTGCGCAGGTTGATCAGGCCACCGATGGCGCCCTCCACCTGTTCGGCCGACGGGTTCTTGTAGATGTCCACGCCGGCCATCAGCTCTGGCGGCACGTCTTCGAAGTTGAGCGAGCGGCCGCCGTTGGCCGAGAACGAATCGCGGCCATTGAGTTCGGAGCGCACATAGCTCAGGCCACGCACGGACACGCCCGAGCCTTCGACCGAGAAGTGATCGGGATCGCTGCGCGCCATGGCGCGGTCGATGGTCACGCCGGAGACGCGCTGCAGCACTTCGGTCACCGAGCGGTCGGGCAGCTTGCCGATGTCGTCGGCGGCAATCGAGTCGACCACCTCGTCGGCGTTCTGCTTGATTTTCTGTGCCGACTGCAGCGCCGCGCGCTGGCCGGTCACGATCACGGCAACCGGCGCGCCAGCCGTGTTGACGGTCGCCTCGTTGCCGGCAGGTTGGGCCTGGGCCTGCTCTTGGGCCTGGGCGGCGCCCAGCATCAGCGCCATCTGGGCCAGGCCCATGGCAATGGCAGTCTTCTTAAAATTACGGTTCATCTGTGCTCTCCAAGGTTATACGGTGTGATCAAGGCTCTGCGGCCTGTTTGCTGCGGCTCTGGTACTGCTCTGGTGCTGGTCTACGACTGGTGGTTAGCAGCATTGCTGCGCTTGAAATCGTTTGCAAAGTAGCGCGCAAAGGCGCGGGCGCTGGACAGCGCGGCAGGCTTGATCGTCATTGGGTGTGTCTCGCTCGTCGTTATTTTTTATCGTCTAGTGACTCGGGCTGGGGAATGCCTCGGACCTGACGAATCTATATGAAGATTCTGCAAGTTACGCAATCGTGCGGCAATTGCGAAATTCACCAAGCGCAGGAATGATAATGAGCAAGCGTCGCATACATCCGACAACTGCAATGCAAACGGCCCGCTGTTGCGGGCCGTTTGCTGGCTATTTACCCGATCAATGAACTATCTGCGCGCTGAACGTGTGGCCACGTCCACCCATACCGCCAGCGTCAGAATCGCGCCCTTGACGATCATCTGCCAGTAGCTGTCCACGTCCAGCATCGACATGCCGTTGTCCAGGCTGGCCATCACCAGCGCGCCGATCAGCGCCCCGTACACGGTGCCGGAGCCGCCGCGCATCGAGGTGCCGCCGATGAAGCACGCGGCAATCGCATCGAGCTCGCCCGACGTGCCGGCCGACGGCGAACCGGCAGCCAGGCGCGCCGTGTTGATCAGGCCCGCCAGCGCGCACATCAACCCCATCAAGCCGAAGATCCAGAGTTTGACCGCCTGCACGTTCACGCCGGACAGGCGGGTCGCCTCCATATTGCTGCCCACCGCGTAGATGCGGCGGCCGAACACGGTCTGGGTAGCGACGTAGCTGAAGATCCCCAGCAGCGCCAGCAACAGCAGCACCGGCAGCGGAATGCCCTCGTAGCTGTTGAGGGTGCGTACGAACGCGAATAGCACGGCGCCAATCGCGGCCAGGCGCAGCGCGTCCTGCCATACCGGGTGCACCGGCAGGCCGTGGCGCGCCAGGCTGGCGCGCTGGCGCAGCGTGAGCACCGCCGCCAGCGCAAACAGCGCGATACCGAGCACCACGCCCATCTGGGGCGAGAGGTAGCCCTGCCCCAGGTGCACCAGCGGTTCGGACACCGGCGCCACGGTCGAACCGTCGGTCACACCGAGCACAATGCCGCGATAGGCCAGCATGCCGCCCAGCCCCACGATGAACGACGGTATGCCCTTGTAGGCGGTGAGGTAGCCGTTGAACAGGCCCAGTACCAGGCCGCACGCCAGCACCACGGCGATGGTGGCGGGCAGCGGCATGCCGTGCGTGACATCGAGCACCGCCGCGATCCCGCCCAGCAGGCCAAGCAGCGAGCCGACCGACAGGTCGATCTCGCCGGCGATGATGACGAACGCCATGCCGCAAGCGACGATGCCGGTCACCGCCATCTGCCGCATCAGGTTCGAGAGATTACGCGGCGAGGTAAAACCGCCCTCGGTCTTCCAGCTGAAGAAGGCCCAGATGATGGCGATCGCGATCAAGAGCGCCAGGATTTTATACTGCGTGAACAGTTGTTTGAGATTGGTGGTTTGCATGGGTTCTTTATACTCGGGGTTCAATGCGTAAGTGCTGCCGCCAGCACGGTTTCCTGGCTCAGGTTGTCGTTGACGAAATCGCCGCGCAGTTTTCCTTCTCCCATCACCAGCACGCGGTCGGACACGCCCAGCACCTCGGCCAGTTCCGACGACACCATGATGATGGACATGCCCTGCGCTGCCAGCTCCAGCATCAGCTTGTAGATTTCGAACTTGGCGCCCACGTCCACGCCGCGCGTCGGTTCATCGAGGATCAGCACTTTCGGTTTGGTCAGCAGCATCTTGGACAGCACCGCCTTTTGCTGGTTGCCGCCCGAGAGCGACGTGATCGACAGGAACGGGCTGGCCGTCTTCAATCCCAGGCGGGCGATTTCCTCGCTCACCACCGCCAGTTCGGCCTCGCGGTCGATGCGGGTGAAGCGCGCAAAGCGCCCCAGCACCGACAGGGTGATGTTCTGGCCCACGTCCATGTCGCGCACGATGCCATGGTGCTTGCGGTCTTCCGGCACCAGCGCCAGCCCGCAGCGGATCGCCTTCAATGGCGTGCGGCTGTCGATGCGCCGGCCCTCGAGCCACACCTCGGCCTCGCAGCGGCCCGGGTAGGCGCCGAACAGCGCCGTCACCAGCTCGGTGCGGCCCGCGCCCACCAGGCCGGCAATGCCGAGGATCTCGCCCCGGCGCAGCGAGAACGAGACGTTATCGACCTTCCGGCGCTCGGGACGATCGACGTCCCAGCACGTAACGTTGCGCGCTTCGAACACCACCTCGCCCGGCGTACGTTCGAGCGACGGATACATCTGGCTCATCTCGCGGCCCACCATCTGGGCGATGATCTGGTTGACGTCCATCTTGTCCATCGGCGTGGTGGCGATGTGCTTGCCGTCGCGGATCACCACGATGGTGTCGCAGATCGCTTCCACCTCGTCGAGCTTGTGCGAGATGTACACGCACGCCACGCCCTTGGCTTTCAGACCCCGCACGATGTCGAGCAATACCGCGATTTCGTTGGCGGTGAGCGACGACGACGGCTCGTCGAGAATCAGCACGCGGGCGTTCTTGTTGAGCGCCTTGGCAATCTCGATCAGCTGCTGGTGGCCGCCGCCGTAGGTCGATACCGGCAGCACCACGTTGACGTCGTTCAGATTGAGTTCCTTGAGCAGCGCTTCGGCGCGCTGGTTCATGGCGGGATAATCCATGCGCCCGCCGGGCAGCGTGATCTCGTTGCCGAGGAAGAGATTTTCAGTGACCGACAGCTCGGGCACCAGCATCAGTTCCTGGTGGATGATGACGATGCCGGCCGCCTCGCTCTCGCGGATCGAGTGCGCTTCGAGCGGCTTACCGTCCATCAAAATCTGGCCGTCCCAGGTGCCATGCGGGTACACGGCGGACAGCACTTTCATCAGCGTCGATTTGCCGGCGCCGTTCTCGCCGCACAAGCCGATGCACTCGCCCGGCATCAAGGTCAGGTCGATGCCGTCGAGCGCGGGGACACCGCCAAATTTTTTGGCGATGCCCTTCATTTCTAGCAAATAGCCGGACATACAAAGTTCTCGCAGAGGTGGTGATGGGAGGGCATGCGGCGCATGCCCTCCGGGCGCAGGCAGCGCCCTGTCTTGATATGGCTTACTTGGCGGCCAGCTGGGCCTTGGTGTAGAAGCCGTCGGTGACGACGGTATCGACGTTGGCCTTGGTCAGCAAGGTGGGTTCCAGCAGGCGCGTATCAACCTGTTTGAAGCCGTTGTTGATCTTGGCGTTGAAGGCCGGCTTCTCGCCGCGCACCAGCTGGATCGACAGGTTGGCCGCCTCGGTGGCGATCAGCTTCAATGGCTTGTACACCGTCATGGTCTGGGTGCCGGCGATCACGCGGCGCACGCCGGCCAGATCGGCATCCTGGCCCGACACGGCCACCTTGCCGTCGAGTTTTTGCGAGGCCAGCGCCTGCACCGCGCCGCCGGCGGTGGCGTCGTTGGACGCGACCACGGCATCGAGCTTGTTGCCGTTAGCGGTCAGCGCGTTTTCGATGATCGACATCGCCTCGGACGGGCTCCAGTCCTTCACCCACTGCTTGCCGATGACCTTGATGTCGCCCTTGTCGATCAGCGGTTGCAGCACGGCCAACTGGCCTTCGCGCAGCATCTTGGCGTTGTTGTCGGTAGGGGCGCCGCCCAGCAGGTAGTAATTGCCCTTCGGTTTGACGGCCAGCACACCCTTGGCCTGCAGCTCGCCGACCTTCTTGTTATCGAACGAGATGTAGGCATCGACGTCGGCATTGAGGATCAGGCGGTCGTACGACACCACCTTGATCTTGGCCTTTTTCGCTTCGCGGATGGCGTTGTTGAGCACCGTGGCGTTGTACGGCACGATGACCAGCACATCGACACCGCGCGAAATCAGGTTTTCGATCTGGGCGATCTGGCGCTGCTCGCTGGCGTCGGCCGATTGCACGAACACCTTGGCGCCCTGCTTCTCGGCGGCGGCGACAAAGTAGTCGCGGTCGCGCGCCCAGCGCTCGAGGCGCAGGTCATCGATCGAGAAGCCGATTTTCGGGTTCTTGGCGTCCGCCATGGCGTTGCCGCCTGCGCACACCAGCATGACCGCGACGGCGGTGGAAGTGAGTAATTTTTTCATTTGCTTTGTCTCCTGTGAGTATTCGGTGAACGCCGGGTCTGCGCCCGGCTGTGTTTCCTAGTGGTTGTGGCGCGGCAGGGTGTCGGCCACTGCGCGGTATGGTACCGCCAGTTCCATCACCGCACCATGTTCCATCTGGCCTACCGTGCTGCGGTAGATTTCCTGCCACGGTGTCTGGCTGGCGGGGTACGCAGGAATCTCGCCCTTCTTGCGCTCTTCCCATTCCGCTGCCGGCACCAGCGCATCGCACTGGCCGGCGTTCAGATCGACGCGGATACGGTCGCCAGTGCGCAGCCACGCCAGGCCGCCGCCCACGGCACTTTCGGGCGAGGCGTTCAGGATCGACGGGCTGTCGGACGTGCCGGACTGGCGGCCGTCGCCGAGCGTCGGCAGCCAGTTGATGCCACGCTTGACCAGCGCATCGGGCGGCTGCATATTGACCACCTCGGCCGAACCGGGCCAGCCCACCGGGCCGGCGCCACGGATGACCAGGATGCAGTCTTCGTCGATTTCCAAAGCCGGATCGTTGATGCGGGCGTGGTAGTCGCCGGAACCGTCGAACACGATGGCGCGGCATTCGAAAACGTTTTCTCGACCAGGCTCGCTAAGATACCGCGCGCGGAAGGCCTCCGAAATCACCGACGTTTTCATGATGGCGAAGTCGAACAGGTTGCCCTTCAAGACGAAGAAGCCGGCGTCGGTTTTCAGCGGTGCCGCAAACGGGTAGATCACTTCGCGATCGACGGTTTCGCGCCCGGCCAGGTTTTCGCGCATGGTGCGGCCGGTGACGGTGGCGCGGTCCGAGCGCAGCATGCCTTGCTGCTCCAGTTCCCACATCACGGCCGGCACGCCACCGGCGCGATGGAAACGCTCGCCGAGGAATTTACCGGCCGGCTGCATATTGAGCAGCAGCGGCACGGCGTGGCCGTACTCCATCCAGTCGCTGGACTTCAATTCCACGCCCGCGTGGCGCGCCATGGCCACGATGTGCTGCTGGGCGTTGGTGGAGCCGCCAATCGCTGCGTTGGTGACGATGGCGTCGAGGAAGGCGTCGCGCGTGAGGATGCTCGATGGCTTGATGTCGCGCTTGGCCATCTCCACGATGCGGCGACCGGTCTCGTAGGCCATCTGGCCCCGCTCGCGGTACGGCGCGGGAATGGCCGAACAGCCGGTGAGCGACATGCCCAGCGCTTCGGCAATCGCGTTCATGGTCGATGCCGTGCCCATGGTGTTGCAGTGCCCTGCCGACGGCGCCGAAGCGGCCGCGATCTGCAGGAATTTTTCGTTGTCGATGGCGCCGGCGGCCAGCTGGCGGCGGCCCTTCCAGATCGCCGCGCCGGAACCGGCCAGCTCGCCCTCGAACCAGCCGTCGAGCATCGGGCCGCCGGACAGCACGATGGCGGGGATATCGACGGTCGATGCGGCCATCACCTGCGCCGGCGTGGTCTTGTCGCAGCCGGTGGTCAGCACCACGGCGTCGATCGGGTAGCCGTGCAAAATCTCGACCAGGCCGAGATAGGCCAGGTTGCGGTCGATGGCGGCGGTGGGCCGGCGGCAGTTCTCGAAAATCGGGTGGAGCGGGAACTCCATGGCGATGCCGCCCGCGTCGCGGATGCCGTCGCGCACGCGCTTGGCCAGCTCCAGGTGGATACGGTTGCACGGGCTGATGTCGCTGCCGCTCTGGGCGATGCCGATGATCGGGCGGCCCGAGCGCAGCTCTTCCGGCGTGATCCCGTAGTTCATGAAGCGCTCGAGGTACAGCGCAGTCATGTCGATATGGTCGGGATTGTCGAACCAGTCCTGCGAGCGGTAGCGGCGCGGCGCTTCGCCGACGACGCGCTTGCTCATGTCGTTCACCTCGCTGAGGTCATTGCTCATTTTGTCGTGGCTCATCGCGTTACGCTCCGTACCAGCCGGCATCGACATAGTAATCGCGGCCGCTGCAACGGCGGGCGCTGTCGGATGCGAGGAACAGCGCCAGCGCCGCCACGTCATCGACCTCCACGCGTGCTTTGAGGCATTGACCGGCCAGGATACGCGCTTCCTCGTCCGGCGTGTGCCACAGCGCTTCCTGGCGCGGCGTGCGCACGCCGCCGGGCACGATGCAGTTGACGCGCACATTGTACGGTCCCAGGTCGCGGGCCAGGCCGCGCGTCATGCCTTCGATGGCTGCCTTGGCGGTCATGTACAGCGTCAGGTCCGGCAGCGCCAGGTGCCACGAGATCGAACCGAAGTTCAGGATCACGCCATCGCCTTGCGCCTGCATGGCGGGCGCCACGGCCTGGGCGCAGAAGTACTGGTGGCGCAGGTTGACGGCCATGCGGTTTTCCCAGTACTGCGGGGTGACCTCGGCCAGCGAGTGGCGGTCGTCGTTGGCGGCATTGTTGATCAGGACATCGACCGGGCCGATGGAGGCAAATACTTTCGCCACCGTCTCCAGGTTGGTAAGGTCGCACGGCAGGTACACCGGCGGCACGGCCAGGCCGGCCAGATTTGCTTCCAGTGCGCGCGAATCGGCATCGGCGATGTCGAGGAAGTGCACGCGGGCGCCCTGGCGGGCAAACGCTTCCACCATGCCGGCGCCGATGCCGCTGCCGCCACCGGTGACCACCACGCGCTTGCCGGCCAGGCTAGGGTAAACCGGCTGCTCGAACGTGGTGCCCGATTTCGGTTGCGCGGCGCTCGGCGCGGCAACAGCCGTGCCGCGAGCCTGGTTGAGCAGCGCGCGGGTGCCGTATGTCCACGGCGTGATCTGGTCGCTGCGCTGCACGGTGTTGACCAGCGCGCCCAGCGACGGCGTGGCGATGGTGACGCGGTCGCCCAGGTGGTGCGTAAAGCCGCCGCCGGCCGCATCGCGGTCCTTGATCGGCGAGAACATCGTCCCCAGGAACAGCATGAAGCCGTCCGGGTACTGATGGTGCGGGCCGCAGGTCTGGGCGACCAGGTCGAGCGGATCGCGGCTGATTTCGCGCATGCGGCTGCTGCCTTCCAGGCGGAAGTCGTCGTCATGGCCTTCGATCAGCATGCGCACTTCGGCATTACGCACGGTGTCGATGGTGAAGTGTTCGTCGAACAGGCGGATGAACGGGCCGATCGCGCACGAGCCGTTGTTGTCCTTGGCCTTGCCCAGCAACAGGGCGCTGCGGCCTTCGATGTCGCGCAGGTTGACGTCGTTGCCCAGCGTGGCGCCGCGCACCTGGGCGCGGCTGTTGACGGCCAGGACGATTTCCGGCTCGGGGTTGTTCCACTTCGAATCCGGGTGCAGACCGACGTCGGCGCCGCTGGCGACGGACGCCATCGGCTGCGACTTGGAAAAGACTTCGGCGTCCTTGCCGATGCCTACTTCCATGTACTGCGACCAGATGCCGCGCGCGATCAGGCTTTCCTTGAGCTTTTGCGCTTCGTCCGAACCGGGACGGATTGCCGACAGGTCGGAGCCGATGATGGTCTGGATCTCGGCGCGCAGCTCGGCGGCGCGGGCGGGAACGCCCTTGGCCTGTTCTTCGATCACGCGTTCCAGCAGGCTGACGGCAAACGTCACACCGCAGGCTTTGACGGCCTGCAGGTCGCAGGGCGCCAGCAGTTGCGGGCCGTTGTTACCGGCGTTGCGGTCGATTGCATGGGCCAGCAGTTGCTGCACCGGGCCGAGCGACGGGCCGGGTGCGCTGCGCGCGATGTCGAGGGCGTCGTCGCGCTCGAGCAGGTCCGACATGGTGTGGGCATGGCCGGAGATGTCGAACACCTCGCCATTGCGTACCGCGACCACGCAGGGGCCATCATGACACCAGACACGGCCTACCATCACTGCGCGGCTCAAGTCGTCCGGCAGCATTGCATTGATATTATTTTCCAAGGTCTCTCTCTCTCCAGGCATGCAGGCAAACTGCGAGAGGATTTTGACCCGATTCCCCGGGGGCGGCAATTATGAAACTCACCAAGCGCGGTCATGATTTACGCGCAGGCCTGCTCCTGGCCAGCCCTGGCCTGATCTCTGGCTTGATCCTTGGCTTGATCCTGGTATGCGCGCGGCGTACACCCGAGCTCCCGCTTGAATACCGCGTGCATATACTGCACCGACGTGAAGCCGCAACTGAGCGCCACGTCCGAGATCGACCGGTCGCCCCGGGCCAGCATTTCGGTCGCCGCGTCGAGCTTGAAGCGCAGGATCACGTCGTGCACGCTGCAATCGAGCTCCTGGCGGAAGTACGATTCCAGCGACGAGCGCGAAATGCCCACGTACTCGGCTACCTGGTGGGTCTTGATGCCCTGGCACGCATACTGGCGGATGAAGTGTCGCGCGCGCATTACGTGCGGGTGCTTGGGCGCTTCGTGGCGGGTGGAGGTCTGGATATTGATGCCGATTGGCGGCACCAGCACGCGCGTGCCCTGCAGGCGCGCGCCGTGCAGCATCTGGTCGAGCAGTTGGGCGGCGGTGCGCCCCATCTCCTGCGCGCCCTGGATCACGGAACTCAGGGGTATGCGGGTGAGCATGCGCGCCAGCGGGTCGTTGTCGATGCCGATCAGCGCCACCTGCTCCGGCACCTCGATGCCGGCGATGATACAGGCCTGCATCAACTGGCGCGCGCGGGCGTCGGTCACGGCGATAATGCCGACCGGCTTGGGCAGGCTATGCAGCCACTGGATTTGCTGTTCCACCGCTTCGTCCCAGGCGGCGGCGCTGGTGCCCAGGCCGCGATAGACCTGTGCTTCCATCTTGTCTTCGGCCATCAGGGTGCGAAACGCCTTTTCGCGCTCCTGGGCCCAGCGATTTTCCTGCGCCTCGGGCAGGCTGAACATGGCGAAATTGCGCAGGCCAGCCTCAATCAGGTGGTCGCGCGCCAGTTTGATCAGTTTGAAGTTATCGGTGGCCACGTAGGGTACGCGGCTGTCGGGATAGCTGCTGTCGTCGGCGTACGAGCCGCCCACGGCCACGACCGGGATGCGGCTGCGCGACAGGGCCGCCGCCACGGCGGGGTCGTCGAAATCGGCGATGATGCCGTCGCCATGCCAGCTCTCGAGGCCGGACAGGCGCAGGCGAAAATCCTCTTCCAGGAACAAATCCCAGGCGGCACGGGTGCTGCCCAGGTATGCGGCCACGCCAGCGATGATCTCGCGGTCGAAAATCTTGTTTGCGTTAAATAACAGTGCGATACGATGAGACTTCATCTGCATCTTCAACCACCTCTATCGGGACGACACAATCCAGCACGCCAGATTTTTGGCGCGACGGGTATTGTGACATGGTTCCGTCACGAACTGAGGAATTCAGGCGAAATCTTGTTACTTTGTACAAACGCCTGTTGCAGGGATCAGTTGACTGGCGATTTTTCTCCCTTGCTGTCAGCAGGCCGGCCAAAAACGATGCCACGGCCGGCGGTGCTCATGTACACCACGCCGAAGGTATTGGCGTCGCCCACGACGAACTGGGCGTCGCCCGGGCCGCCGTATTGATGCTGGTCGTCGTTGATGCGCAGCCATGTCGTGCCGGTGTCGGTCGAGCGGAATACGCCGCGCACGCCACCTACCGTGCCCCAGATGTACACGGCGGGGTAGCTGGCGCCCGGCGCCGCCTTGCCGAAACCGACTGCGGCCGCGTAAGTGACGCCGGGCAGGCTGGCGAACGTGGTGCCGGCATCAATCGAGCGGGCCAGACCGCCGTCGTACAGCGGCACCCACACGTCGCCCGAACGCGCCGGCGCCGCGCGCACCACCGCGCGCGGCGGTGCCGCCGACGCCAGCGTGGCGGCTGGCGCAAAGGTAGCGCCACCGTCGCGGCTGACCAGGAAGTTCGTGCCCTTCACCGCGTAGAACCGGCTGGCGTCCACAGGATCGGCCACCGGTCGCGCGCCGTTCAATCCTGCCGCCTGCGACCAGCTGTCGCCGCCATCGCGGCTGTAGTAGCTGGTGGCGGATTTTTCCGGGCTGTGGACGATGGTGGCGCCATCGGCGCTCAGCGCCAGTTGTCCCTTCTCGCCATGCAGTTTGGCGGTCTTTTTCCAGGTCACGCCCATGTCGCGCGAGACGTACATGGCGCTGCCCACGCGCGCCACCACGTTGGGATTTTGCGCGGCAAAGTCCAGCCCCCACGTGGTGCCCATGCTGGGCGTGTGGATCGGCGAGTACTGCGTAACGTCGCTGTGGCGGAAGCCGTCGTAGTCGCCGATGGCCGAAATCACCGGCCCGCCAGGGATGCTGACCAGGTTGAGCGGTACGGATTCCTCGATACCGTCGTCATCGAACTTCCAGACCGCCGGTTTGGCGTGAATATCGGTGGACTTGAACAGGCCATTGCCGGAGACGACCATCACCGAGCGGGCATCGAACGGATCGAACTCGATGCTGGCGGCCCAGTGCATGAAGCTGCCGCCGATCCAGCTGACGCCATTCGGATCTATTTTCACGCCCTGATCGACGATGCTGTTCCAGCTTTTGCCGCCGTCGATCGTCTCGAAGAATTGGTCGCCCATGCGCCCCTTGGAATAGCGGTAGTAATTGATGGTGGAGACGATCAGGCGCTGCGGGTTGGCCGGATCGACGGTGATGCCGGCGTAGGCGCGGTTGAGCGGCGGCGAGATGTCGCGCCAGGTGCCGGCCGCGATATCGTAGCGCCACACGCCGCCCTCCTCCAGTCCTTCGCCGTTGGCCACATCGCCCCACGGGCCGGCGCCCTTGGCAAACGTGACCACCAGGCAGCCGTCCGCCAGCACCGCACGGTGCGGCATCAGGTGTGCCGGGCCACCGACCATCGGCGTGAAGGTGCGGCCGGCGTCGTTGGAAATGTACATGTTCGGACCGTTCTTGCCGAAGCGCGAGACGCCGGCAAACAGGCGCTGCGTCGCGCCGTCTTTTTTGCTGGACGGATCGAGCACCACCAGGCTCACACCGTTCTTGTTGGGCGGCGTGGTCGTGACGTCCAGGCCTGCCAGGTGCTGCCACGTCAGGCCTTCATCGACGCTCTTGAACATGCCGTTGGCGCGTGTGCCGATATAAAGAATTTTGCCGTTGGCCGGATCGACTTGCAGCTTTTCGCCGTTACCGCGCCCCATGCCGTTGCCGTGGATTTTGAACTGGCTGGTGACGTCGATTTTTGTGAAGGTGTCGCCGTAGTCGTCGGACTTGAGGATGGCGCTGGCGCCGCCGTTCAGGTACTCGATGCCGGTGGACAGATAAAGCTTGTTCGGTGACGTCGGATCGGTGGCGATCGACTCCACGCCCAGGATGCCGGTCTCCTTGTCGGACACCCAGTCCATCAACGCGACCCAGCGCCCGTTGGCGGCGTTACGCCGGTAGGCGCCGCCGACGTCGGTGCGCAGATAGATCAGGTCTTTTTGCGTTTTGCTGGGGATGATGCCGGAGATGAAGCCGCTGCCGCCGATGGCGACCGGGCGCCAGGCGTACACGGCGCCGCCGCCCTGATGACCCAACAGTTTGTCCAGCGTGGGCGCCATTTCGCGCGCCCAGATCTCGTAGCCTTTCTGATTCGGGTGCAGCAAATCCGGCATGATGTCTTTCGACAGCGTGCCATCCGGCGACAGGAACGATGCGCCGATATCGAGGTAGAACACGTGACGGTTGTCCGCGTACCCGGCAATGATGGCGTTGACCTGGTCGTTCAGGCGCCGCTCCGCATCGTCGGCCGTGGCGCCACGCGGGAAGATCGCCAGCAGCAGGATTTTCGTGTCCGGCAGGCGCTGGCGCAGTTCGTCGATATTGCGCTTGATGCCGGCAGCGGTGGTCACCGGATTTTCCTTGCGGTGGCCGGTGTTGTTGGTGCCGAACATGATCACCGCCACCTTCGGTGCGAGGCCATCGACCTCGCCGTGCTGCAAGCGCCACAGGACGTTTTCGGTGCGGTCGCCGCCGAAGCCCAGCGCCAGCGCACCCTGCGGCTTGTAATACTGCCGGAAGACTGGCGCACCACTCTTTTCCCAGCCCTCGGTGATCGAGTCGCCGATGAATACCACCTGCGCCTTTTTGCCCAGCGCAGCGGCCTCCTTGAGCTTTTGTTCGTGGCGGCCGGTCCACCAGCCGATGGACCACGATTCGTTGAGCTTATCGGGCGTGACCGACGCGGTGCGGTAGTCGGGACATGCCATGGTCGGCCTGGCCTGCCGGATGAAGCGCACATTGGCGATGGACACCTTGCCGGCGCCGGTGGCCTCCAGCGCGAACGGCAGCTTGACGGCGGAAAAATCGGCGCCATCGCGCACGAAGCAGCTCATTGCATACGACAGCTTTTGCCAGCCCTTGTCCTGCGCCGCGCGCGCCGGCACCACGTACGAGACGGCGCGATGGCATTGATCGCCGCAGCCGACCTTGAAGGCCAGGCCGCCATTGGCCAGTTCATCGACCTTGACATCCAGCGCCAGCACGCCGCGTTCCACGTATGGCCGCAAGTCGAGCGGCTGGCCGCCATCGACGCGCAACGCGGCGTACCAGGCGTCCTTCCATTGCAGGGCGATTTCCTTGCCGGTGCGGGTGGCGATGACCTGGCGCGTGGGCGTGCCGGGCGGCGGCGTGACCGAGGCGGTGGCGCCGGCCAGCACGGTGCTCGATTCGGAATCGGCGACGGTAACGTGGAATCCGGCAGGCGGCGCGCCATTGTAGATGGACAGTTGCGTGAGAGCGGCTGGCAGCGCTGCGGACTGAGTCGCGGCCAGCGCAGTGCTGAAGCCGGTACCGGATCCGGCGCAGACGAAAGCACATGCCAATGCGGTCGCAAACACAGCGCGCGCGCTGGCATGCGCGTTCGCAAACAAAGCGCGCGCGCGGCGGGGGAAATACGTCATCGAATGTCTCGCTTGGGTTTTATTTTGCGTTCATTCTGCAAGCAGCAACTGGCTGCCGCAATTGCGAAATTCACCAAGCGGACGAATGATATTGGCCGCACCGCCCATAACGCGCAGCGGCCAGGAGGATTCAGGGATTAATGGAAGCGATGACCAGCACGTCGGACGGATCGTTCCGGCCGTTGGTGGCCAGGGTGAACGCGGCCACGCCGGCCGGCCCTTCGCCGTTGCTGCCGGAGAGCAGGTTGAAGTCGCCGGCGCCGCCTTGCGCATCTGGCGTGCCGTAAGCGAGGCCGCCGCTGCCGCCGGTCTGGCCGATCAGCGGCTGCGAGAAGTCGAGCGGGAAGCCGGCGTAGAACTGCACCGCGTTGAAATCGTCCTTGCCGAACGTGCCGTTGCCGGCGCGCGCGCCCTGCACGGTCACGGTCAGGTCCTGGACCTGGGCGATGGGGATGGAGCCGCCCGGCGTGGTCGTCACCAGGTCGGTATCTAGCGTGATGACGGCGGTGGCGCTGCCAAGGCTGCCGGGGGCAGCGGTCCAGGTGGCGGTGAGCGTGCGGATGGCCATGGTAATCCTCTCTTGAGACGCGCCGGGTGGCGAAGACTTATCAATATAGTATTTCCACCCGGCCTTGTAAATGACAATTCAACCGGACATGCCCGACACATTCGCCTCACCCTTAAAGATGTATTTCATTTGCATGTTTAAAGATTTCTCGCTACACTGCTCGCATTGCTTAACGACATGAAAAGGCCCGCACCATGCTTAGCCCATCCCAGACCGCCCTGATCACCGCCACCGTGCCGCTGCTCGAAGCCCATGGCGAAACCCTCACCCGCCACTTCTACCAGACGCTGTTTGCCGATTTTCCGCAGGTGCTGCCGCTGTTTAACCAGTCCAACCAGAACGGCGGCACCCAGCAGCGCGCGCTGGCATCGGCGGTGCTGTGCTACGCGCGCCATATCGAATCGCTCGACAAACTGGGACCGCTGGTGGCCACCATCGTCAACAAGCACGTGTCGCTGCAGATCCTGCCCGAGCACTACCCGCTGGTGGGCGCCTCGCTGCTCAAGGCGATCCGCGAAGTGCTCGGAGCCGAGACCGCGACCGACGCGGTGATCGAGGCCTGGGGCGTCGCCTATGGCCAGTTGGCCGACATCCTGATCGGCGCCGAACGCAGCGCCTACGCCGCGCAGGAGCAGGCGCCCGGCGGCTGGCGCGGCACGCGCGCGTTCCAGGTCGCGCGCAAGGCGGTAGAAAGCGCGGAGATCACCAGCTTCGTGCTGCGGCCCGTGGATGGTCTGCCGGTGATGGACTTCGCGCCCGGCCAGTACATCGGCGTGCGGCTCGACATCGACGGCAAGGAGCACAAGCGCCAGTACTCGCTGTCGGCGGCCAGCAACCTGGAGACGTACCGCATCAGCGTCAAGCGCGAGGCCGGCGGCATCGTCTCCAGTCACCTGCACGATGCGGTCGATACCGGTGCCGTCATCGACCTGTACGCGCCATCGGGCGCCTTTACCTTGCAGGCGGGCGAGCGGCCGGTGGTGTTGATCAGCGGCGGCGTGGGCATCACGCCCACCCTGGCCATGCTGACCGCCGCGCTGCGCGCCAACCGCACCGTGCACTTCATCCACGCCGCCCGCAACGGCCAGGTGCACGCGTTCCGCGAGCATATCGAAACGCTGGCCGGCCAGTACCCGCAACTGCACCATCATTTCTGCTATACGGCGCACGACGGCACGGGGGCGGCGCCGCACGCCACCGGTTACCTCGACCAGGAGCTGCTGGCGCAATGGCTGCCGTCTAACGACGTCGATGCCTACTTCCTGGGCCCCACCGCCTTCATGCGCAGCGTGAAAGCCAGCCTGCGCGCGCTGGGTGTGCCGGATGCGCAGGCGCGGTACGAATTCTTCGGCCCGGCCGAGGCGATGCTGTAACCATTTGGCGAATTTCGTAACCGCGAAAACGCATTTTCAGTGTTGCGGCGACCAGGCGTCTCTCTCAGAATGGTGCACCCCATGGACATGGTGCTACCAATGGAGAGAGACAAATGCAAACCAAAAAAATCGCGCAACTGACATTATTGGCCGCCGCCGTCCTGGCGCCGGCATACACCCTCGCGCAGGACCGCGTCATCGACGTCAACGTCAAACAGGTAGCCGGCCCGTTGCCGGCCACCTTCAATTTCGCCGTGGGCGCCGGCCGCGCCAACGAAGGCCTGCGCGCCGACTGGCAGCAGCAGCTCGCCGAGATCAAGCATGACGCCGGCTTCAAATACATCCGCATGCACGGCCTGCTCACCGACGACATGGGCGTGTACCGCGTCGATGCGCAGGGCAAGGAGCACTACAACTTCCAGTACATCGACGCGCTGTACGACTACCTGCTGAGCATCAAGGTCAAACCGTTCGTGGAGCTGGGCTTCATGCCATCGCAAATGGCCAGCGGCGACAAGACCATTTTCTGGTGGCGCGGGAACGTCACGCCGCCCAAGAGCTACGAAGCGTGGGAGCGGCTGGTGAAGGCGCTCACCGCGCACTGGACCGAGCGCTATGGCGCCGACGAAGTGGCCAGCTGGTACTTCGAGGTGTGGAATGAGCCGAACCTGGACGGCTTCTGGGCCGGCACCCAGGATGAATACTTCAAACTGTATGCGCACGCCGCGCGCGCCATCAAGAGCGTCGATGCGCGCTACCGCGTGGGCGGTCCCGCCACTGCCGGCGCCGCGTGGATCCCCGAGACCATCGCCTACGCCGACAAGAACAAGGTGCCGCTCGATTTCGTCAGCACCCATACCTATGGTGTGAGCCAGGGCTTCCTCGACGAATTCGGCACCACCGGCACCGTGTTGAGCAAGGACGATGGGGCGATCAGCAACGACGTGCTGCGCAACCGCCAGGAAATCGGCGCGTCCGCCATGCCCAGGCTGGAGCTGCACTACACCGAGTGGAGCTCGTCGTACACGCCATCAGACCCCACCCACGACAGCTACCACCAGGCCGCGTACATCCTGCAGAAGCTCAAGCAGGTGGGCACCAATGCGCAGTCGATGTCGTACTGGGTATTCACCGATATTTTCGAGGAAGCGGGACCGCGCATCGAAGCGTTCCACGGCGGCTTCGGCCTGATGAACACCCAGGGCATCAAGAAGCCCGCGTATTTCGCGTACCAGTTCCTCAATCAGCTGGCGCCGAACGAATTGAAAAACCCCGACGCCCGCTCGTACGCCACCACCGACGCCAAAGGCAATGCGCAAGTGCTGCTGTGGGATTACACCCATACCCTGCCGGACAAGATCAACAACCAGCAGTACTTCATCCAGGACTTGCCGGCCAGGGACAAGGGCAAAGTGGCGGTGAACGTGGCCGGGCTGAAACCGGGCGCCTACACGCTGACCGTCTCGCAGGTGGGCTACCAGCGCAACGACGCCTATACCGGCTACATTAAAATGGGATCACCCAAACAGCTGACCCGCCCGCAGGTGACAGCACTGAAGGCCATGGCCACCGGCAAAGCATCGGAGAAAAAGACCGTGCGCGTGGGCGCCGATGGACGCTTTTCCACCAGCCTGCCGCTGCGCGAGAACGATGTCTATCTGCTCGATTTGCAGCAGGCGAAACGCTAGCGGGCTGGAAAGCCTTGCAAAGAATGCCGCGCGGTGCCCAGCCGTCGCGGCATTTTTCTTGCCCGATGCAAGTTGACGGAACCAGCTACAATTTGATCCCTTCGAAAGGTTTCTCATGACGATAGACTGGATCAACTTCGCACCGTGGAGCGCGCTGGCCGGCGGCCTGCTGATAGGCACCGCCTGCGCCGCACTGATTTTATTCAACGGCAAAATCGCCGGCATCAGCGGTGTGCTGGGCGGCTTGCTCGGTGGCCTCTTCAAGCCGGCGCGCGGCGACATCGGCTGGCGCGCGGCTTTTATTGGCGGCCTGGTCATCGCACCCGTAGTCTATGCACTGGCGGCGCCCTTCCCGGCCGTCACGATAGCTGCGGACAACGCCGTGCTGATCGCAGCCGGCCTGCTGGTGGGCCTGGGCACGCGCTACGGCGCCGGCTGCACCAGCGGCCACGGCGTGTGCGGCCTCTCGCGCCGCTCGCCGCGCTCGATGGTCGCCACCGCCACCTTCATGCTGGCCGGCTTCGTTACCGTGTACCTCGTGCGCCACGTGCTGGCCTAGGAGCGGACCATGCAAATATTGATCGCCTTGCTGGTGGGCCTGGTATTCGGACTGGGCCTGATCGTCTCCGGCATGACCGACCCGGCGCGGGTGCTCGGTTTTCTCGACCTGGCCGGACGGTGGAACCCGTCGCTGGCATTCGTGATGGGCGGCGCCATCACGGTCGCGCTGCCGGCGTTCGTGGTGGCGGCCAGGCGCCAGCGCACCTTGACCGGCGCGCCACTGCAACTGCCCACCGCCACCCGCATCGACCGCCGCCTGGTACTGGGCGCGCTGGCCTTCGGCGCCGGCTGGGGACTGGCCGGCCTGTGCCCCGGCCCGGCGCTGGCGCTGATTGCCACTGGCAATGGCAAGGTGCTGGTGTTTGTGGCCAGCATGCTGGTGGGGATGGGGATGTTCGAGGTGGTGGAGCGGTGGCGCCGATGAACAGGATCGATCCGGAGAAAACCCAACTGACCGTGGGCGACGTGGCCAGCCGCAGCGGCGTGGCGGTGTCGACCGTGCACTTTTACGAAGCCAAGGGGCTGATCAAGGGCTGGCGCACCGAGGGCAACCAGCGCAGGTATGGCCGCGGCGTGCTGCGGCAGATCGCCGTGATCAAGGTGGCGCAGCGCACCGGCATCCCGCTCGAGACCATCAGCGCGTACCTGAAAAAGCTGCCGCAAGACCGCCTCATCAGCGCCAGGGAGTGGCGCAAGCTGGGCGAGAATTTTCGCGCCGAGCTCGACGAGCGCATCGCGCGCCTGACGCGGCTGCGCGATGAACTCGATGGTTGCATCGGGTGCGGGTGTTTATCCACGACCGAGTGCCCGTTGAGGAATGGCGGCGATGTGTTAGGCGTGGAGGGAACGGGGGCGGTGTTGCTGGAGCGGTCGCTCGAGGTGTGAGCATGCGGTGCATACACGCCTTGCGGTTCTGAAAGAACAGTGTTCAAGCTCAGGTTAAGCGACGAACACACTGGCTGGAACATTGAAGCGTTTGGACAATGCTTTAATTTGCCGCACGTTCAGCGTGCGTTTCCCATTCAGGATTTCGGACACGACGCCTTGGGTGCCAATTTCTTTCATGTCTGATTGCGTGAGTTGATGCTGTTCCATCAGCAACCGCAAGATCGCCGCTGGTGGCACGGCCTGGAGCTTGAAATGCTCGTTATCGTAGTCGCCGATGAGGTCGCCGATGCTGGCTACCAGTGCAGCAAGTGGATGATCTTCGTTGGCAGCTCCCGATTGCAGCAGCGTGTTCAGCACCGCTACTGCACGGTCGTAAGCGGCCTCATCCTGAATTGCGTGGAGAGGTACAAGGCCAGACAACGCTTGATAGTGTATCGTGATTTCTTCAACGATGTTTTCACTGATTACGGTTTCCATGAGTCGTACTCCTTGTGCGTCAGCACTTTCAAGATGTATAGCCGTTGTCCATTGAAATGGATCGATGTGATGATCCGATACTTGTTCCCCCCGATGTTAAACACATGGTATTCACCGACGCGATCTGTAGCGTTGAAGACGGACTTCAGGTCGGCGAAATTGAAAAACGCTCGTGATTCAACAATTTTTCGCCATGCCTGAAGTGGCTCTCGTGACGGGGGATGAATCTTGGCGAAGTCCATCAATGCCTTGTTGGAAATAATTCTCATGGTGAGCACCACAGACAAATAGACTATCTCAAATTGAGATACATTGCAAACCTGTGAAAATTTCTTTACATGCGTTTGACAGCGCGGAGAAGATCAAGTTCAGGCCCAACTTGCGGAGCGTCTGCAATAATAGTTTTGCTCTACACTTCCCAACGCCCTATGGACCAGCAGCGCCGGCGCATACTTCTCGGCGCGTGTGCGGCGGGGGCACCACGATCGGGAAGTATCTGGCCGGCGTGCCCAACCCGAACGTTCGGCGCCGTCGAAGCGACCGTGCTGGCAGCATCCGCACACCAAACCGGCGCGAACCGGCATACTGTTCGTCCGAACAACCTGACATCAATCCGAAAATGGAGATCTGGAAAACATGAATTTGAACATGCTCGGCGTTGCCACCACTTTCTCGCTCACCCTGCTCGCGTTGACCGCTCCGGCAGCCGCGAACGCGCAGGCCAGTGCGTCCGCGACCGGCGGTCTGCCTTTCGAGGTCAAGCCGGTCGGCACTTTCAAGAATCCCTGGGCCCTGGCATTCCTGCCCAACGGCAATGTGCTGGTGACGCAAAAAGAGGGAGCGCTGATCCTGTTCGATCCCGCCACCGGCACCAAGCGCACCGTATCGGGCACACCCGCCGTCAGCAGCAAGGGCCAGGGCGCGCTCATGGACATCGTGCCCGCGCCCGATTTCGCAACCAGCAAGCTGGTCTACTTCAGCTACTCCGAAGTGAGTACCGGTGCCAACAGCCGGGTCGTGCTCGCCACCGCGACACTGGATCTGGCAGGCGGCACGCTCAAGGATACAAAAGCCATTTTCCGCGGCCAGGAAGCTTCGACTGGCGGGCACTATTCGGGCCGTATCGGCTTCTCGCCGGATGGCAAGTATCTGTTCTTCACCAGCGGCGACCGCCAGCTTCTCGAGCCGGCGCAGGATCCCAAGTCGACGCTCGGCAAGGTGCTGCGCCTGAACCTCGACGGCACGCCGGCCGCCGGCAACCCGCTCGCGGCTAAAGGCTTCGACGCAGCCATCTGGTCGTATGGCCACCGCAACCTGCTGGGCATCGCCTTCGACAAGCAGGGGCGCCTGTGGGAAATGGAAATGGGACCGCGCCACGGCGACGAGATCAACCTGATCAAGCCAGGCCTCAACTACGGCTGGCCGAAGGTGTCGAATGGCAGCCACTACGACGGCCGGGACATCCCCGACCATGCGCCCGGCGACGGCTTCGAGGCCCCGAAAGTGTCCTGGAATCCGGCCATTTCGCCAGGCGGCCTGGCCTACTACGATGCGGACCTGTTCCCGAAGTGGAAAAATTCCCTCTTTATCACCGGTCTCTCGGGCAAATCGCTGGACCGCATCGCCCTTGACGGCGAGAACGCAACTAAAAAGGATCATTGGGACATGGGCGAACGCATCCGCGCCGTACGCACCGGGCCGGATGGCGCGCTGTGGCTGCTGGAAGACGGTGCGAGCGGCCGGCTGCTGATGCTCACACCGAAGAAGTAAGACAGCGATTGCTCCAAATAGAAAAGCTTGATCAGGTGTAAACCGCGCGCCCACGGCGCGCGACGCAGAGCGCGCAGGCGCTCTGCTTCTCTCCGCCACGAAAGAAATGCAAAAAGGCCACCCGAGGGTGGCCTTTTTTACATTTCTATCCTTGGCGGAGAGAGGGGGATTCGAACCCCCGATAGGTTTGACCCTATACACGCTTTCCAGGCGTGCGACTTCAACCGCTCATCCACCTCTCCTGCAACTCTTCCCCTCTCGGAGAAGCCGCAGATTATAGCAAGAAATCCACACAGCACCAACTTTATTTGGCAACTTCCTCAGTGATAGCGAATTCATAAGCTACAATATCGAGGTCTCTGCCCGATGCCGCTTTGCGGCCCACACCTGCGTGGCTGCGACCCCGACCTCTGCCTGGTCCCTGATCCCGCCCTGGCTACCGCTTTTCCGCGTGTAAACGCGCGAGCGTGTTGCATGCAACAACTCCTAACAACGTTACCGTGCGCCCTACCCGGGCGTCGGCAAGCATCGGGTTTCAGAGATCAGTCATGACCAGTTCGCTCTCCTTTCTTGATAATGGTGGTGCAGTCGGCGCCTTGATGCGCGCCCATGACTGGACCGCCACGGCGCTGGGCGATCCCCAGACGTGGCCGCAATCGCTGCGCTCCTCCCTCTCGGCTTGCCTCAATTCCCCCATTCTTGGCGCGGTGCTGTGGGGACCCGACCTGTGCATGTTCTACAACGATGCGTACGCCGAGTCGCTGGCCGATCGCCATCCGGCCGCGCTGGCCCAGCCGGTTGCCAGCGTGTGGGGCAGTGCCTGGGATAAGGTGGCGCCCGATTTTCATCGGGCCATGGCGACCGGCCTGGGCTTTTCGCATAATTATGTCGAGCTGATGATTTACCGCCACGGCCGGCGCGAGAAAACCGTCTGGAACTTTGCCGCCGCGCCCATCGTTGGCGAGGACGGCTCGGTCGTCGGCCTGCTCAACCAGGGGCAAGAGATTACCGAACAGGTCCGCAAGGACCGCGAGATTCACACCGCCCAGGCCACCCTGGTCCGCACCGTCGATGAGCGCACGCGCGATCGCAATCGCCTGTGGGAGCTGTCGGCGGACATCATGCTGCGCTGTGGTTTCGATGGCCGCATCAATACCGTCAATCCGGCGTGGCACGACGTGCTGGGCCTGGACGAGAGCGAACTGGTTGGCGCCAACCTGCTCGACCATATCCATCCCGACGATATCAACCGCACCGCCGATGCCGCACGCATTCTGGCCGAGGGGGGCTCGGTCACGCGCTTCGATAACCGCTACCGCCACCAGGATGGCAGCTACCGCTGGATTTCGTGGTCGATCCGGCCCGATGCCGAGAACATCTATGCAGTCGGCCGCGATGTCACCGCCGAGAAGGAACAAGCCGAGTTGCTGCGCTCGGCCGAAGATGCGCTGCGCCAGGCGCAGAAGATGGAGGCGGTCGGCCAGCTAACCGGCGGGCTGGCGCATGATTTCAACAACCTGCTGGCCGGCATCCAGGGCAGCCTCGACATGATCTCCCAGCGCATCAGCCAGGGCCGCTATGGCGACATCAAGCGCTATGTCGATGTGGGCAGCGACGCGGCCAAGCGCGCGGCCTCGCTCACCCACAGGCTGCTGGCCTTCTCGCGCCAGCAAACGCTCGATCCCAAGCCCACCGACGTCAACCGCCTGGTGCGCGGCATGGAAGACCTGGTGCGGCGCACCGTGGGGCCCGCCGTGCAGGTGGAGGCGCATGGTCCCGACGACCTGTGGACCGCGCTGGTCGATCCGTCACAGCTGGAAAATTCGCTGCTCAACCTGTGCATCAACGCGCGCGACGCCATGCCCGAAGGCGGCCATATCCGCATTGCCACCGCCAACCACTGGCTCGACGGCGAAGCGGCCGAGGCCGACGATTTGCCGGCCGGCGAATACCTGTCGCTCAGCGTGCAGGATACCGGCACCGGCATCGCGCCGGAGGTGATCGCGCGCGTGTTCGAACCGTTCTTCACCACCAAGCAGGTCGGCGAAGGCACCGGGCTCGGCTTATCGATGGTGTATGGCTTTGCCAAGCAGTCGGGCGGCCACGTGCGCATCTATTCGGAGCCGGGCGTGGGCACCACCGTCTGCATCTACCTGCCGCGCCACGACGGCGTGGCCGACGCTGGCGACACCGGCCAGAAAACCTCCACCGTGGCGCGCGATGTCCGTAGCGCCACCGTGCTGGTGGTCGATGACGAGCCCAGCGTGCGCCTGCTGATCGCCGATATCCTGGCCGACCTCGGTTGCACGGTCCTGCAGGCGGGTGACAGCGCCGCCGGGCTGGCGGTGCTCGAATCGGGCGCGCCGATCGATTTGCTGGTGAGCGATATCGGCCTGCCCGGCGGCATGAACGGGCGCCAAATGGCGGAGCGGGGAATGCGGATCAAGCCGCGCTTGCGCGTGCTGTTCCTGACCGGGTATGCGGAAGCTGCCGTGCTGGGCAACGGCAAGCTGGCCGAAGGCATGGCCGTGATGACCAAGCCGTTCGATATCGATGTGTTGTCGGAGCGGGTTGCCGAAATGCTGGCCGGCGCCTGAACCATCTTCGTCGGCCGGCATAGCGAAGATGGCGGCGGCGCTGCCGCCACCACCACCCATTGCTGTTACGACGCTTCTTTCAACTGCTCCAGGATGGCCGGGTTTTCCAGCGTGGAGACGTCCTGGGTAATGGTCTCGCCCTTGGCCAGCACGCGCAGCAGACGGCGCATGATCTTGCCGGAGCGGGTTTTCGGCAGGTTGTCGCCAAAGCGGATTTCCTTCGGCTTGGCGATCGGGCCGATTTCCTTGCCCACCCAGTTGCGCAGCTCCAGCGCCAGCTTTTTCGCATCGTCGCCGGTCGGGCGCGCCTGCTTGAGCACCACGAACGCGCAAATCGATTCGCCGGTGGTATCGTCGGGACGGCCCACCACGGCAGCCTCGGCCACCAGCGGATTGGCTACCAGCGCCGATTCGATTTCCATCGTGCCCATGCGGTGACCGGACACGTTCAACACGTCGTCGATGCGGCCGGTGATGGTGAAGTAGCCGGTATCCTTGTTGCGGATGGCGCCGTCGCCAGCGAGGTACATCTTGCCGCCCAGCTCATCCGGGAAGTAGCTGGTTTTAAAACGGTCCGGGTTGTTCCAGATGGTGCGGATCATCGACGGCCATGGACGCTTGACGACCAGGATACCGCCCTGCCCGTTCGGCACATCGACACCGGCTTCATCGACGATGGCCGCCATGATGCCCGGCAGCGGCAAGGTGCACGAACCCGGCACCATCGGCGTGGCGCCCGGCAGCGGGGTGATCATGTGGCCGCCGGTTTCGGTTTGCCAGAACGTGTCTACGATCGGGCAACGCTCGCCGCCCACTTGGGTGTAGTACCACATCCAGGCTTCCGGATTGATCGGCTCGCCCACGGTGCCCAGCAGGCGCAGCGACGACAGGTCGTAGTTTTTAGGGTGCACTTTCGGATCCACGTCCGATGCCTTGATCAGCGAACGGATCGCAGTCGGTGCGGTGTAGAAAATGCTGACCTTGTGCTTGGCGACGGTGTCCCAGAAGCGGCCGGCGTTCGGGTAAGTCGGCACGCCTTCGAAGATCACTTGCGTGGCGCCCACGGCGGTGGGGCCGTAGGCGATATAGCTGTGGCCCGTGACCCAGCCGATGTCGGCGGTGCACCAGTACACGTCGGCCGGCTTGATGTCGAACGACCATTTCATGGTGAGCGCGGCCCACAGCAGGTAGCCGCCGCTCGAATGCTGCACGCCTTTCGGGGTGCCGGTGGAGCCGGACGTGTAGAGGATGAACAGCGGATGCTCGGCATCCACCCATTCCGGTTCGCAGTCCGCCGACTGGTCGGCCACCAGGTCGTGCAGCCAGATGTCGCGGCCTTCGTTGAAGCCGACATTGCCGCCGGTGCGCTGGTAGACGATGACGTCCTTGATGGTGTCGCAACCGCCCAGCGCCAGCGCTTCGTCAACGATGGCTTTGAGTGGCAACTGCTTGCCGCCGCGCAGTTGCTCGTCGGCGGTGATCACGGCCACGGCGCCGGCGTCGATGATGCGTTCCTGCAGCGACTTGGCGGAAAAGCCGCCGAACACCACCGAGTGGGTGGCGCCGATACGGGCGCACGCCTGCATGGCGGCCACGCCTTCCACCGACATCGACATGTAGATGATGACGCGGTCGCCCTTCTTGATGCCGCGCGACTTGAGGCCGTTGGCGAACTTGCAGACTTTTTCGTGCAGCTCTTTGTAGCTGACATTGACCGACTTGCCGTCGTCCGCCTCGAAGATGATGGCGGTCTTGTCGGCGTTGCCGTTGGTCAGATTGCGGTCGAGGCAGTTGTACGACACATTGAGCTTGCCGCCTTCGAACCATTTGTAGAACGGCGCGTCGTCTTCGTTCAGGGTGCGGGTAAATGGCGTTTGCCAGGACAGGTGTTCGTTGGCCAGGCGCGCCCAGAAGCCTTCGTAGTCGGCTTCGGCTTCTGCGCACAGCGCGTTGTAACCGTCCATGCCCGACACGGTGGCCTGGGCCACGAAGGCTTCTGGCGGCGTGAAGACGCGGGTTTCCTGTGGGCCTTGCTGGGTGGTAGTGCTGCTCATACTAGTCTCCGTTGTTGGAATCGTTTGCTACAAACATAAACTTGATCGCTTACTGAGCCCTTACATGGGGTTAGTACCGGCCGGCGCTCCGGATAGTGGAGGTGATTCTATCAATATTTCGCCTGTGGTAAGGGCACACAAGGAGCCCATACGGGGCCTACGCAGCGCTGCGGCAGGCGGGCTGCGCGTGTAGAATGTCGCCATCTTATAGTCTGCACCATTTCCTGGAGTATTGCGCAATGACCGAGCCGAACAAAAAACTGGCCCCGATTCCCGCCTTCATTTTCATGTCACGCTGGCTACAATTGCCGCTGTACGTGGGCCTGATCCTGGCCCAGTGCGTATATGTTTTCCACTTCTGGGTGGAACTGAAAGACCTGATCGGCGCCGCCATGGGCAATGACGCCGCGCTCCAGCACATCATCCAGGCCGTGGCCGTGCCCAATACCGTCGCCCCTACCCGCCTTAACGAAACCACCATCATGCTGGTGGTGCTGGGCCTGATCGACGTGGTCATGATTTCCAACCTGCTGGTGATGGTGATCATCGGCGGCTACGAAACCTTTGTCTCGCGCATGAACCTCGACGGCCACCCCGACCAGCCCGAATGGCTGTCGCACGTAAACGCCTCGGTGCTGAAAACGAAGCTGGCCATGGCCATCATCGGCATCTCGTCGATCCACCTGCTGAAAACCTTTATTAACGCCAATGCCTACGAACCCAAGGTGCTGATCGCGCAGACCGCGATCCACGTTGCGTTCCTGCTGTCGGCCATGGCGATTGCCTACACCGACCGCCTGACCACGCTGACCTACAGCGAAACCAAGTATCCGAAGTAACCGCTGGCTTACCACCGGCACTCCCATCCACCACGCGAGAACATCATGACCATCATAAAGCAAGAAGACCTGATCGAATCGGTTGCCGCCGCCCTCCAGTACATCAGCTATTACCATCCAGCCGATTACATCGAGCACCTGGCGCGCGCGTATGAATCCGAACAGAGCCCGGCCGCCAAGGACGCCATCGCGCAGATCCTGACCAACTCGCGCATGTGCGCGGAAGGCAAGCGCCCGATCTGCCAGGACACCGGCATCGTCAACGTCTTCCTGAAGATCGGCATGGGTGTGCGCTTCGAAGGTTTCAGCGGCACCGTCACCGACGCCGTCAATGAAGGCGTGCGCCGCGCGTATAACTTCGACGACAACAAGCTGCGCGCCTCGATCGTGGCCGACCCGCACTTCGACCGCAAGAACACCAAGGACAACACGCCAGCCGTGGTCCACATGGAACTGGTCGAAGGCAATACCGTGGACGTCAAGGTCGCAGCCAAGGGCGGCGGCTCGGAAAACAAGTCCAAGATGATCATGATGAACCCGTCCGATTCGCTGGTAGACTGGGTACTGAAAACCGTGCCGACCATGGGCGCCGGCTGGTGCCCGCCGGGCATGCTCGGCATCGGCATCGGCGGCACGGCCGAGAAAGCCATGTTGATGGCCAAGGAAGTGCTGATGGAAGACATCGACATGTTTGAACTGAAACAGCGCGGCCCGCAGAACAAGCTCGAGGAACTGCGCATCGAACTGTGCGACAAGATCAACGCGCTGGGCATCGGCGCCCAGGGCCTGGGCGGCCTGACCACCGTGCTCGACGTAAAAATCATGATGCACCCGACCCACGCGGCCTCGAAACCGGTGGCCATGATCCCGAACTGCGCGGCCACCCGCCACGGCCACTTCGTGCTCGACGGCTCCGGCCCTGCGTACATGACCCCGCCTCCACTGTCCACCTGGCCTGATGTGTCGTGGGCGCCGGACACCGAGAAATCGAAGCGCGTCGATCTCAACACGCTGACGAAAGAAGAAGTCGCCTCGTGGAAGCCGGGCCAGACCCTGCTGCTCAACGGCAAAATGCTGACCGGCCGCGACGCTGCCCACAAGCGCATCCAGGACATGCTGGCCAAGGGCGAAGAACTGCCGGTGGACTTCAAGAACCGCGTGATCTACTACGTCGGCCCGGTCGATCCGGTGCGTGACGAAGTCGTCGGCCCAGCCGGCCCGACCACCGCCACCCGCATGGACAAGTTCACCGACATGATGCTCGAGAAAACCGGCCTGATCGCCATGATCGGCAAGGCCGAGCGCGGCCCGATCGCCATCGAATCGATCAAGAAACACCAGTCGGCGTACTTGATGGCCGTGGGCGGTTCCGCCTACCTGGTCTCCAAGGCGATCAAGGGCGCCAAGGTGCTGGGTTTTGCCGACATGGGCATGGAAGCGATCTACGAGTTCGACGTGGAAGACATGCCGGTGACGGTGGCCGTCGATGCGGCCGGCACCTCGGTGCACAACACCGGCCCGGCGGAATGGAAGGCCAAGATCGAGCAGCTGAACGTGCCCATCGTTACTGCCTGATGAACGCCCCGCGCCCACATCCAGCCGAGTGCCCGATCGGCGTGTTCGACTCGGGTGTGGGCGGCCTGTCGGTGCTGCGCCATATCCGCGCGCAGCTACCACACGAACACCTGCTGTACTTTGCCGATTCCGGCCACGCGCCGTACGGCGAAAAGACCGAAGAATTTGTTGTCGAGCGGGCGCTGGCCGTCACGGCCTTCCTGCTCGACCACGGCGCCAAGGCGCTGGTGGTGGCCTGCAACACGGCCACCGTGGCCGCCATCAAGGCGGTGCGTGCGCGGTACCCGGAGCTGCCCGTCGTCGGCGTGGAACCGGGCCTGAAACCCGCCGCCGCCGCCAGCCGCAACGGCAAAGTGGGCGTACTGGCCACGGCCCGCACGCTCAAGGGCGAGAAATTCCTGCAACTGCGCGAACACATCAGCGCCACCACCCACGCCGAATTCCTGCTGCAACCGGCCGTGGGCCTGGTCGATCAGATAGAACTGGGCGATCTGCAAGCACCAAAGATAGCCGCCATGCTGGAACAATACGTCGCCCCGCTGCTGGACCAGGGCGCCGACACCCTGGTGCTCGGCTGCACCCACTACCCGTTCGTGCGCAGCGGTATCGAACAGGTGCTGGCCGCGCATGACCGCCAGGACGTGGTACTGATCGACACCGGCGACGCCGTCGCACGCCAGTTGGGGCGGCTACTGGAAACAGGTGCGCTGCTGCGTGCAGCCGCGCCCGCTGCCCCGGCCACGTTGCGCGGTTTCACGACCGCCAGGCCGGCAGCATTGTCGGCAGCCTTCCGCGCCCTGCTCGACCTCGATCCGCCGGTGGCAGCGGCCGACGTCTAGAAAAAACGGCGGTTGCGCAAAAAACCTCGCATTTAGATTTGCAGGTTTCCAAAGTGGCTTGTATAATGCGGCACCTGCCCAGCAAACCGCGAAGCAGGCGAAGTCAGTAAGACAGTGGTGGCTGTAGCTCAGTTGGTAGAGTCCAGGATTGTGATTCCTGTTGTCGTGGGTTCGAGCCCCATCAGCCACCCCACAGAATTAGTAGTAAATCAAAGACTTACACGCTTCGGCATGTAGGTCTTTTTTGTTTTCAGTGGTGCAAAAGCGGCGCGCGCACGATCACTGCAAATGAAAACGCTGTGGTGATACCTATCCTTGATACATACTATCTGTGATATATGCTGTAAACAGGTATCAACGAGGAGATGCAAATGTCATCCAGTGCCAAGCTTTTCACCACCGGACGCAGCCAGGCGGTAAGGCTGCCAATGGAGTTCCGGTTCCAGGGAACGGAAGTGTTCATTCGGCGCAACCCGGCAACTGGTGAGGTCGTGCTATCGCCCAAGCCAACATCCTGGCAAGAATTTTTTGAACTTGCCGACAGCACTGTTATCCCGGCCGATTTCATGGTTGACCGCGTTGACCTGCCAGCCGAAGAAAGAAACCTGTTTTGAATCGCTTCATGCTCGACACGCACATGGCGAGCTATGTCATCAAAGGCCATCCGCCGGAAGCGCGCCAACGACTGGCTGCGCTGCCGATGGAAAGCATCGTTGTATCGGTTGTCACGCAAGCGGAATTGCTTTGCGGCTTGGCACGCAAGGGGCATCCGGCAGCCTTCTCCCGTCTTATACGCGAGTTTCTGGTGCGGGTTCAAGTGTTGCCCTGGGATGGGGCGGCTGCGGCGCGATACGCTGGCCGTAACGCGGACCGATTTCCTGGCGCGTCGTGTCAAGAATCTTCAAGACATCGTGCGCAGACCGACGCAGGTGAGTAGGCCAACCTGCGCCGCCGCGACACTGCGTTACAACATTCATTGAAAGTCTATTTCCATAGGGAACTAGAATAGCGCTACAATGAAGCTGTGTCGCCGAAAGAACGCGACGTAACACTCCCACCCATCATGTCCGAAGAAAAATCCATCACTGAAGTTTCCACCTACAGCAAAGATACGCCTGTAGGACGTCCCGACACGGACGGTCGCGCCGGCGTGTTCGTGCCTTCCGCCCTGTTCGAGCCATCGACCAACGCGGCTATCCGCAGCGGTTCCGGCATTGTCGGCTTCGGCAACCCGGACGGGTCGCTGACCGTGTATTTCGAATCCAACCGTTTCGATGAAGGCGGCTTGCACAAGTGGGAGCACAAGGCGCGCAAGGCCTACGACCGCATGGTCATGGCCGCGCCCACTGTCTCCAAGGCCAAGATCGATGCGCGCTACCTGGACCAGGTCGGCATCATCGACGGCATGGGCATCACGCTCAAGCAGCCAGACCGCCTGACCCAGTGGCTGGAACTGTGCGACAAGCTCGATACCGCGCCGGCCTCGCCGGTCACGGTCTGGAAAAACCGCTGAGAACGCTCCAAAGTTGACTAAAAGATAGACTCAAGCTGTTGTCCTACAGAACGTCGGACGTTTGGCTGATCCCTCCTACGCAACAGCTGGCTTATCCTTTAGTCATCCGGCAACCCTGTCGGACACTACTTTGAACAGGAGCCGGTCATGGCACGCTTTTTCCCCCACGCAGTCGGAACATTGCTCATCACGCTGGCCGTCGCATCGACCTTCGTGCTGGTGTCGGAAAACACGCTGATGAACCACTCGGCTTCGGTGTACCACCTGCGCTGATTATTCGCTCAGCCCGAGCATATTGGTCAAGCGGTTCAAGTCGCCCTCTTCGCGGATAATCTCGGCCATCAGCTCCGGCAACGGCATCTTGCCCCAGTTGACCGCGCGCCGCAGCAGATACGGCGTCGGACTGTGCGGCTCGATCAGGCTCAGGTAGTCCGCCAGCGCACTCAGCGTGGCATACGCTTCGTGCCGATTCTTCCAGGCCGATAAGGCCACCGGCTGCTGCCCTTGCGCTGTCACAGCGCCTATGGCACCTACTGCACCCTGCGGTAATTCGTCCGGTATCGGTTCCATGATTTCTTCCTCTGTTCTTTCCGGCAGCAGTTGCACCAGCACGCGCTCGACCGCCGTCAGCGTCCCCTTGAGCCTGGACATATTCGGCGACTGCGACCCCAGGTGCAGATCGACGAAGGCCAGCATGGTCTCAAGGCAAATCAGGCATTGCGCAATCACCTTGATCTTGATGTCGATTTCGCGCGCCAAGCGCTGCTGGGCGAACGCGATCACGTCGATGCGCGTGAGCGGCGCGTCGGCGCCTTCGGGCAGCGGCGGCTCCACCGCGTGGCTGGGGCCGGCCAGTTCCTTGGCGGTCATCCGTTCCCAGTCCGCCAGGGTCACGCGCGGCGGCTTGCGGCCGGCCACGTTGAGCATCGGCATGTGGATGCGGATGGTGTTCGACAGCGAGCTGTTGAGCCACTCGAGCGGCGCCACGCGGGCGTCGTAGTCGTCGTCCTCCACCATCGGGTGCAGCGGCTCCCAGTATTGCCGCAACAGGCGGTCCACCAGGCTCAGGCCACGATACAGGCCGTCGAAGCCGAACTGGCGGGTCCAGGCTTCGAGCAGCCAGGCGGCAATCTGCAAATCCTTGGAGCGGTTGACCAGCATCGCCTTGCAGCGCGATTCGATCAGCGGCCAGTCGGCCTTTTTCAGCGGCCGTTCCCACACGCCCATCGGCAGGCTGGGATCGTCCTCCTCGCGCGCCAGCCGGATCTCGGTGAAGATCGGGTCGTAGCGCAGCGCGGGGCCGCACGGCAGGTCTTCGGTAATCGGCTTGATCAACAGCTCCAGTTCCTCCTGGTGCGGCAACGCCATCAGGGATAACGGGATCGGCAAGCTGGGAGGATTCATAGGGGCTGTCGGGGTCGGGAAACTCGGGGGGCGTTCATCTTGGATCAATTGACGCGCTTTATCATACAGGTTGCGGAGGTTGCCGGTGAGGCCGCCCTTGGAAGTAGCCATGCATGCTCCCGCTAGGCGACCGCGCTGTGCGGCACGGCCAGCATTTTACCGAGCTGCTCGACAAAGAACTTGGCCGCCACCGGCGACGTTTGCTTGTGCAGGTCCACCACCGAGGCGCCGGCCGGAATATACACCTTGTCCGACAGCGCCAGCAGCTGACCGGTGTCGAACCCGTCGTCCACCGCGTGCAGGGCGATGGCCGCGTGGTCGGAGCCGTTGTCGAGCAGCGCCTGGAACGGGTTGGGACCGGCGTAGTGCGATGGCCAGCCGTCGTCGATGCACGGATGCAGGTTGTAGAACCCCAGCGCCGGGCGGGAGAACAGGCGGGCGTCGATGCGCTGGCCGAAAGTGGCGGCAATGCACACGTCCGGCCGCCACTGTTCTTCGTACAGTTGGTAGAACTCGGGCGTCTTGACCCGGCCCTTGTACGTCTCGATGCCGTGCTCGGCGGCCAGGCGCTCGACCATCACCTCCTCTTCCAGCGTGTGCGGGTAAGCCCACACGCGGCGGTCGCGGCTGACAAAGCCGGAGCCGACATCGTCGGTGGCCACGCCGACCACCTTGATGCGGCCGGCCAGCGGCCCCTTGAGCAATTCGCTCAACACGTGGAAGCCGCGGTAAAAGCTGCCGAAGACGGCAATACGCACTTCGGCGTTGTGAGGGTTCATGACTTTCATCCTATTTAATAAAAACATCACCAGGCCGGCGCCCTGGACGGGAACACGCCCGGCCACACCAGCGGCGTGCGCTTGCCCGGCGCACTGACGGTCAAGCGGACAAACACCTTCGCGCGCGACTCACGGGTGGCGATGGCCTTGTCGCCCACGGTGGTCAGCGGGAACTCCAGGCGCAGCAACTGCGAGCGGGCGCCCGACGCCGGCGCATCGGCCTCGCGGTAGGCGGACACCAGGGTGAACAGCGACCACGGATCCTCGAAGCGGTAGCTGACCGTGCGGTCATCGACCTTCATGCCCGGATGGCCGGCCTCGGCCTTTGGTATCACCGGGCCGTCCTGCGCCAGGCGTAGCGTCAGGGTCACCGGCAGGCCCGGCTCCCAGCGCAGCGGCCGTGGCGTCTCGCGCTGGCGCAGGGTCTGGTTGCCGATGGTTAGCGACCAGTCGATGATCTTGTTGCCGTCCACCTCGGCCGCCGGGTTGGCGCGGAACTCCACGTTCACGTCCATGCCGGCCGGTTGCGCCTCGTCGGTCGGGTACAGCGGCGCCAGGAACTCGCGCACCTTCTGCATCTGCTCATCGACCTTGCGCACGTTGGACGCGGCCGATGGCCGGGTCGGATCGCGGTCGGCCGCCAGCGCCAGCGCATGCACGCGGTCGAACAGCTTGAGCGTGGCGCCCACTTCATCGACGTCGGCCGCCGGCGTGCGATCGACCGGGCTGTGCGCGGCTTCGGCGGCCAAGCTGCGGAACGGCGCGCGGTTGGCCAGGTCGCGGTTGAAGGAATCCGCAAAGCGGGTCCAGGCATCCTGGTAGCCGGTTTGCAGCAGTTCGCGACAGCGCGAGTACAGCCCGGCCTGCAGGATCTGCAGGCGCTCGGAGAACACGTCGGGCGCGCGGCGCTGGGCGGCGCGGGCCGACAGCTTGGTCAGGCAGTTGTCGAGTTCGATGTCGGCCGAACCGGCCAGCACGAAGTTTTCCAGCGCGGTCAGGCTGCTGGTCGGGCTCTTCAGGCGGTAGCGGTTGAGGTCGGCCACGGTGGCTTGCCAGCGCGTCACCAGGGCGTTGTTCGACGGTCCCGAACCGAGCTGCATCAAGAGGCCCTCGGCATCCTTGCCCACCGCATCGATGAACGATTGCTGCTGCGAGACGTAGCCGGCCAACGCACCGGCATCGGCCGCGCCGAAGGCGTCCAGCAGCGGGCCCTTCTCGCCCACCCAGGCGCGGAACGCGCGGTCGCGCGGCACGAACACTTCGGCGCGGGTAAAGGTTTCGTCAAGCATTTGCAGGCGCGACAAGGCATCCTTGGCCAGTACCGACGACAGGTTGTCGGCGGTGCCGACCGCGCCCACGTCCTGCAGCCAGCCGCGCACGCGCAAGGCGCGGGTGCGGTCGGCGTCGGACGCCGGCGCCTGCACTTCGCGCGACGACACGATGTACGCCTGCGACAGCAGGTCGCGCGCGGTCTCGGTCAGGCCGGCATCGGCCAGCGCGGCGGCGGCGTTCTGCAACTGGATCGGGAACTTGGGCAGCGCCTCGGTCTGGAAGCGCTTGCGCGACTCCGACAGCGCCAGGATCTGGTCCAGCTTGGTGCGGTCCCAAGCCACGGTGGCGCCGGCCGGCACGTCGGGGAACCGGCTCAGCGTGTTGAACTTCATGTACGGCTGCGACAGCAGGCCGTTCAGCGCTTCCAGCAACGCCTTGCGGTCGGCCGCAAAGGCCCACGACGACGTGGTGTCGGACCATTCCAGGCCCGAGCCCACGCCCTCGGTATGGCCGTCGGCCATGGTGGCGTCCCACGACGAGACGAACTGCGTGAAGCCCAGCTCGGTTTGCTGGCGGGCGTCTTCCACCGCGCCGTTGCCCAGCAGCGATACGCTCTGGATTTTTTGCAGCAGGTTGTCCCAGGCCGGGCCCAGGTCCAGCGTGGGGCGATGCATCCAGCCGCCCTTGCCGGCCACCAGGTACGCTTCCTGCGACTTGAGCGCGGTGCGCAGCGCCTGCCACACGGCCATGGTCGAGACCGGATCGGTCGATTTCGGATCGAGCTCGTACAGCGCGGCGGTATGCTCGGCGATGGCCTGCTCCGATATCAGCAAGCCGTTATTGGCAAACAGGCGCCTGGTGGTGGCCTTCATCGCCAGCTTGAGCGAGCAGCTCGACGCTTCCTGCAACGGCTCGATGGTCAGCGACGGCGTGCGCTGCGCCACTTGCCGGAACAGCTCGGCGGTGCGCGACAGGTTGCCATTGAGTTCGGCGCCCAGCAGCACCCGCACCACCAGCGCCAGGTCGTCGCCCGAGGCCGGTCCCGACGTCGGCGATTTCAAACGCATCATGGCGCGCAGCACGCGGTCCATTTCTTCCATGCGTGCCACGTATTGCGACAGCGCGGCAAACTCCGGCAGGTCCTCGACGTTGAGGGCGCTGCTGCTGCCGCTGGTTTCGTCGGCCCAGCGCGCCGGCAGCGTGCAGCGGGCGCCGATGATCAGGCTGCCCGAGATCGGATCGAGCGGCACGCCGCTCAGATGGCTGATATGGGCATAGGCGCCGCGCCGCAGCGGCTCGAAGGCATTGTCGGCAAAACCTTTTTCCATGCGCGACTGCACCCGCTGGTGCAGATTGTCGAACCACGGCCACGAGCCGGGCATGGCGACGGCGCCGATGCGCGCCGCTCCCATCTGCTCGATGTTTTGCAGCGCCTCCATGGCGCGCTGCCGGCTCTGGACCGGATCGACCACGTTGCGCATGCTGTCGTGCAGGTTGTCGCGCGAATCACGGTCGAGCTTTTGCAGGTACACCACCACTTCGCCCGTCAGCCGGTGCAGGCGCGCGGTGGCGAAGCACAGGCCGATGACCCATATCGCCACGAATGCCACGGCGCCCCAGCGCACCACCCGGCTCATGGCAGGACGGCGCATGCTGTGCACCGACGACGAGCGCACCAGGCCCGCTTCGGCAAAGATCTTGCGCTCGAAAATATCGCGCAGGAAGGCCGGCACCGCACTGCCCTGGCCGGCCATGAAGGACGGCATGATGGCGTGGAAGCCGGCGCCGTCCGCCGGCGCGGCCGGCGGCGTGGCCACCAGATCCGGCGCCGGGTAGTTGCCGAGCGTATGCAGCTCGTCGCCGTACGGCGTGTCGGCACTGCCCAGCAAGGTGGCGGCATCGCTGCAATCGCCGGTCAGATAGATGCCGCGCAGCAGGAACGGCTCGTGGTACGCGCTCGGGCGCATCAGTTCTTCGGCAAACAGCTTGAGGCCGGCGCGCAGGCGCTCGACTTCGTTGGGCAGCATGAAGTATTCGCTGCTGTCGGAGCCGGCCGGCTCCAGCGCGCACAGCTCGGCACAGCTGTCGGCCACCGTGCGCACCAGGTCGTTCATCGCGGTGTCCACCCACTGCGACTGGAACGGCGCGGTCAGCTCGTACGGCGACGACCAGCCCAGCATCGAGCGGCGCAGCGGTTCCGGCAGCGCTGCCGCAAAGCGCGCGAAGCCGGGAATGGTTTCGCAATCGGCAATCGCGATATAAATCGGGAAACGCAGCGCCAGGCGGTTTTGCGCCAGCCACAGGCGGCGGTGGATGGCCTTGGCGCGCGCGCCCAGGTCCAGCAGGCCTTGCCCTTCGTTGTTGAGGAATACGCTGGCCGGAATCGACAGCACGATGCCGTCGAACGGCCGGTCGGGCCGGTAGCTGCGGCACAGGCCGAGGAAATCGTCCCAGGTATTGTTGCCGCCGCCATTCTGTTCAGGATCGGGCGCGCCCAGGTAGTCGGCCTGCAACTGCACCGCCACGCCCTGGTCGAAGAAATTCCAGCTGATGCCCTGGGCGCCGGCGGTCAGCGTGCTGTCGGCGCTGAGCGCGCTTTGCAGGCCGGACTGCACCAGCGGCAGCTCGCGGCCCTGCTTGCCCTCGTTGAGGATCAGGGTCCAGCTCAGGTTGTAGCGCTCGGAGCGGGCCGCGATATTGCCCTCGATCAGCTCGACCGCGACGCGGAACGATTGCTTGAGCGAATCGGCGCTGATCAGGCGCGGCTGCATGTCCGCCGGTCGCTCGGCCTTTTCCGCGCCCTTCATGGCGGCCCAGACGATCACCGCGAACAGCAGCAGCACCAGCACGGTCAGCAGCAGCAGGGTGGCGATTGCCGTATTATCAGACAGAAAATTCAGCACTATGAGGTCCTATGACAATTGGCCGGCGGCGGCGGGCATCACTTGCGCCACGGCGGCGCCAAGCGCGGTGCGCACGGGCCACGACTGCCACAACCACAGCAGCTCGGAGATCCCCAGCAATAACAGCAGCACCAGCACGAAGATCATGCCGCTGCGGTTGAACTTGGGCAGCCGGCGCGCACCGAGGTGCGACAGCGTGCTCGCATACGCCTGCTCCGACAGCGTGCGGTCGCGACCCTGCAAGTCGGCCGGCCGCGCGTACACGAACTGGAACAGCTCGCGCCGGTACTCGGCAATCTTGTCCTGGCGCTGGCTGCCCCGGTAGCGGCCCTGGAAACCGAGCGACAGCAAGTACAGGTACAGGCGCCCCAGGTTGCGGCGCGCCGGTTCGCGTTCGCGCAGCAACTGGTCGAGGTCGTCGAACACGCGCTCGCCGGCAAAGCTGGACTTGAACAGCGTGGCCTCGATCAGCACGTGGCGCCAGTAACCACGACCGGCCCATTCGGTATTGAGCAGCACCTCGTCGGCCAGCGCGGCCTTCAGGAAACGGCCCTGCACTTCGGCCTCGATGCCGGCCTTGCCGCCGATGCGGCGCGCCTCGAGCGACTGCAGCTCGATCAGCTGGCACAGCTGGCGGCTCAGCGCTTCGGCCGCCGACTTGGCGTCGCCATCGCCGATGCGGGTGGCGGCCTGCGCCGAGCGCGACAGCACGTCGTAAAAATCGCGGAACTGCACCGATGCCAGGTCCACGCCGTCGCTGACGCTGCTGCCGGCCCAGCTCGATGGCGCCGGGGTATTGGTAGGTAGGCTCATGACATCATCCCTTTATGAACAACACCATTTCCTGCGGGCGCTGGGCCACCAGGCTTTCGTTGGCGTTGCTGATCAATAGCGGCTGGTCGGCAACGATGAAGCTGTCCGACATCTCGATGCTGAACAGCGTGTAGCCGGCGCTGGCGCGCAGGCCCAGTTCCGGCGCCTCGTCGATGCGGATGCGCGCAGCGCCCAGCACGCGGCGGTCGCTGAGCGTGGTCCACACGGTTTTGGAGCCGATCACCGCGCCCATCATCCATTGCGTGGCCTCGCGCTCGGGCTGGCCGCGCAGGCCCACCACCAGCCGCGTGCCGGCCCAGTCCGGCTGCATCGCCAGCGAAAACACCTGGCCGTCGAAGCCGAAGGTGCAGGTCTTCCATTCCTGGCTCACCTCGGCCACCAGCTCGGTCAGCGCGTTCAGCACCGCATCAAAGCACGGCCAGGCGTCGGCATGGTCGTACGCGGGCGGCAGCAGCGGCACCGCGCCCGGGCGCAGCGTGGCCAGCGGGCCCAGTTGCGCGCACAGGGCCAGGTACAGCGGCAGCGGCTGCACGACCGGGCAGCGCAGCAAGGCTTCCAGCTGCGGCAGATTGAGGATCAGGCTCGACAGGCGGGCCTTCTGTTCAAGCAAATTCAGGCGGTCTTCCAGCCGCGACGACGGCTGCGCCGTCTGCCGCGCCAGAAACACCGCCTTGTTGCGCATGTGGGTGGCCAGCAGTTGCGCGCGCTGGCGCGCCACCGATGCCGCCGGCACTTCCAGCAGCGCCGGCATGTAGGCGCCGCGACGGACGATCTCGTTACCCTTGTGGACAGTCATTAACTTCAGGCTGATGTAGCCGGCCGACGGCACCGCGCCGGCGGCCAGCGCCAGGTTCAGTACCATGCGCGGCAAGTCGGCTGCCAGCGCCTGCGACACCTCGTCCTCGACCGGCACGCTTTCCACGCCCCGGAACATGGCCGGCTGGCCGGGCTGGCGCAGCGAGCGCGTATTGCCCAGCACCACGTACACGGGCAGGTCCTGCTGCGCCATCGCTTCCGACCACGGCGACAGGTCCAGTTCCAGCGCCGGGCCCTGGGCCGTGGCGCTGTCGTAGCTGACGGCCATGCCGTTGGGCAGAATGGCCTCGAGCTTGCGCACGCGCAGCAGACCGGTGGTCAACAGCGCCTCGTCGATCTCGAGACTGCGCACGCCCCAGCCGTAAGGCTGGGCCGCCAGCGATTGCCAGGCCAGTTGGGCGTCGATGCGGGCGCCCTCCTGCTGAAAATGCTGGGGCGTGAGCAGCATGCCTTCATGCCACTGGATGCGATGGGTGAGTTGGGTCATTGATAGTTTTCCATGTTCTACAGGGCAGCGCCGGATTTGATGTCGTTGACGGCGAACCCCTGGGCGTTCAGCCGCACCACGTAACCGGGCGTGTTGAGCATCAGGCGGGCGCGATGTTCGCCCGGGCTCAGGTAATTGGCAAACACCAGTGCGGCCCAGGCGCGCTGGCCGTTCCACTGGCGCGGATCGATGCGCACGGTCTGTGCCGGCGCCAGTTCGTAGGCGTACACGGTGAGCGCGTCGGGGAAGCTGCGCTGCAAGTCGGCGCGCGAGCTGAACCACTTGGCCGCCGGCATCGCCAGCAGCGACTCGAGCACGGTGGTGTCCTTCACCAGCACCACGTCCACGGCCACCGCGCTGTTGGCGTTGGCGTCGTCGGCGGTGCTCAGCGCCAGCGCTTTCCAGTCCGGCTCGACCGGCGACGGGGACAGGCCCAGCAGCGACTTGGCGCCGGACACGGCGCCGCAGGCGGACAACGCGGCGGCCAGCGGCAAGCCGGCAGCCAGCTTGAGCCAGGCGCGCCGCGTCGGGGAATTGTTCATCTCAGGGGGCATAGGGGTCATCTAAAAGGCCTTGCGCATGCCGTAACCGACACCGGCGCAAAACACGGTCAACAGGGCGATCGACACCAGGGCCAATCCCAGCAGCGCTTGCTTGCGACTGAAAGCAAGCTTCAGCGTGGAGGGATGCCAGATCTCGGAATCTTGCTCTTTATTAATATACAGACCATCAGCAACCAGGGCAATCAGCGCCGACGAGATCAAAAAAGAAAGTAAATTGCGTGGTCCTTCGCACAACACTTCGACCAGCATGAACACGGGCAGCACCGCCTCGAGCGGCAGGCCGACAGTAGCCAGCACGAAGGTGCCGAGGATCACCGACTTGACGCCCATGATGCCGACCGACCACAGCGCGGCGGTCCAGGACAGCAGGCAGATCAGCGCCACCTCGCCACCGGTCAGCGCGCGGCCGTACAGGTTGGCAATGAAGATGGCCAGCACCGCGAAAAACATCGCTTCGCCAGCCTTGATGAATACCGGTGCGATCGGCGAGCACAGCTCGGCCAGGCCACGGCTGAAACCGAGTTGCACGCTCAGGCCCTGGATGAAGCCGGGCACGGCCGCCACCGCCACCGGCGAGAACAGGCACACCGTGATCGGCTCGCGCAGCGCCAGCATCACCCGCCACGGCGACATCTTCAGGCGCCAGCAGATCAAGGCCACCGCCGCCGCGCACACCAGCGCCACCGAGACGAAAAACGCCAGCAGGAAGCTGCCCAGCAGGACAATCGCCTCTACCCCGGCGGTGGCGGTGGCCGCTGCCGCCAGCACGAACGAGGCCACCGGCAGCAAGGTGTTGAAGCGGTTGACCAGCGACTCGAGCGCGCGGTAGATGCCTTCGAGGATGGCGTTGAGCGAGCCGGACTTGTCGGCCGGCTGCACCGCTACTGCCGCGCCAAAGCACAGCACGCCGATCAGCACCGACGGCAGCGAACCGAAGGCCAGCACGGCGAACAGGTTGTCCGGCACCAGCGCGCCGATATTCCACAGCACCGTGCCGCCCTCCTCGGTCCCGCGCATGGTCATCATGAACTGCGATTCCGAGCGCAGCGCCAGCCGGCCCAGCATGGTGGTCTGTGCCGCGCTCATGCCGCTGCCGGCCGCCGTGAGGCTGGCAACCAGCACGCCCACCACCGCGCACAGCAGCATGGCCAGCAGCGCCAGCAAGGCCATTACCGCCAGCCGGCGGCCCACGCCCGGCACCGCCGGCAAGCGTTGCAGGCCGAAATACACGGCCAGGATCACGAACGGGAACGCCGCCATCTGGATCAGCGACAGGTACAGCGTCGAAATCCCCGCCAGCACCGGTGCGCTGCCCGGGAACAGCGTGCCCACCCAGCCGCCCAGCAGCATTGCGCCCAGCAGCGCGGCCGGGTGGTGCAGGATCTCCCTGAGCTGGACCATGGCCGGCTTGACGATGGTCTTGTTGACGATCGCGTGCAGGACGGCCGGGGCGTCGAGCGGGCTCATAGTTTTACCGGCTTCGGACAGACGGTGGCCACCGCCGCGCAGCTGGCGATCACGGTCACCGCCGTGCGGCCCATGGCGCAGATCGGATCGACCGCGACCAGCAGCACGAACGCCGCCTCGAATGGCAGCGACAGGTAGCCGCACACGGTGCCCACCAGCGACACCGTGACGATGCCGGCCATGCCCGACGACGCGAAGCCGGCCAGCACCGACACCAGCATCAGCACCAGCAAATCGAGCGGCGACAGCGCGCGGCCGTACAGCGCGGCAATGAACAGCGTGCCGCAAACAAAATACGCGACCGCGCCCACGCGCAGCAGCGAGATGGTCAGCGGCACCAGCAGCTCGACCCGGGCGCGGGCGAATTTCAGTTTGCCGGCCAGGCCATCGACCATGGCCGGCATGCAGGTGGCGCTGTTGTTGGTGGCCACGCCCAGCGCGAAGGTTTCGCGCATGGCGCGCATGACCTCGCCGTACGGCACGCCGGCGCGCCGGCTGATCAGTTCCATCGCCAGGCCCAGCAGGATCAGGCACACCAGCAGGAACGCGAACACGAAGCCGGCCATGGCGCGCATCGGCTGCAGGCCAGTGAGCGCCACCTGGCTGGCGGCCATGCAGACCAGCACCAGCGGCACCGGCAGGTTGACCCAGCGCGTCAGGGTCTGGCAGGCGTGATAAATGGTTTCCAGCGCCTGGTGCAGGCCGGTGGAAATGCGGGTGGGCACCTGGCCGGCGGCAAAGCCGAACAGCAGCGCAAACACCAGCGCCTTGAGGGTTTCGCCGTTGGCCAGCGAGGCGAAAATATTTTGCGGAATCAGGGACTGCACCACGTCGCTGAGGCTGGCGCCGGGCGGCACCACGTCGGGCGTGCGCATTGCCATTTCGGTGTTGCTGCGGTCGCTGTCGGCGCTGACGATCTTGCCCAGTGCGGCGCGGGTTTCGGGCGCCAGGTTGCCGCCCGGCTGCGCCAGCAGCGAACCGGCCGCCGCCAGCACCGCCGCCAGCACCGAGAACGCCAGGAACACCACCACCACGCGCTTGAAGATGCGCGCGGCGCCGCCGTCGCGGTACAGGTTTTGCAGGCTGAAGATCACGGCCGAGATCATGAACGGCAGCACGATCATCTTCAGCAAATCGACATAGACCACGCCCACCACGCCCAGGTGGCGCGCCAGTTCGGGCGCGGCCCAGCCGAGGAAGCCGCCGGCGATAACGCAGCCGAGCACGGTCCAGGGGTTCAAGGCCCAGTGCTGGAAGCGCTGCATGCGGGGTGACATCTCCACGGTGTTCCCTTACTTTTTGATGGACTTGAGGATGCTGCTGACGGTCGGCTTGTCCGCCCGCTGCGCAATCACTTCGTTGACGAAAGACAGCAAGGTGGCATCGCCCACGCCCACCATCGCGCTCAGCGGCGACTCCAGGTCGTTGAAGGTGACGGTGCGCAACGTCAGCGCTAGGCTCGGGTCCTGGTTGACGATTTGCAGCACTTCCATCTCGTCGCGGTAGGCTGCCACCACCATGCCGATCTTGGCGGCATTGACTGCTTCGGCCCAGGTCGGGAACGGCACCAGCTTGGCATTCGGGAAATTACGCCGGCCGAATTCCTCCCACGACGAGTTGGCAATCACGCTAATGGTGCCGGTAAAGTTGCGCACCACCTGGCTCACCGGCTTGTCGCCAGCCAGCTCGGCAAAACGGATGCGGTTGATCAGCAGCGCGTGGCCCAGCCGCATATAGGTACTGGAAAACTGCACCATCTGGCCGCGCTTGAGCGTGCGCGCCAGGCGGCTGATGCCGAGGTCGGCCTGGCCGGCGGCCACCACTTCGGCCACCGCATCGAACGTCCTGGCGCTGCGTTCGAAACGCACCGGCACCCCCAGTTCGCGCGCGATCAGCTTCGACAGATCGACATCGGTACCGACCAGTTCGCCCTTCTGGTTAGTGGAGAAAAACGGCGGATTGTCGCGGTCCAGCATCGCCACCACCAGCTCGCCACGGGTAACGATGCGGGCGATATCGGGCGCCAGCAGGCGGCCATCGTCCATGCGGACCATGCCGGCGCGTACTTCCGGCGCTGGCGGCGTGGCCGCTGCAGCCCGGCCATGGGCCGCTGCAGGCGCGGCGGTGGCCATGGCCGGCAGTACTGCCAGCGCCAGCAGTATCCACAGGCGGAACAAGGTGCGCATCATTGCGCAGCCTTTTGCACGGTGGTCACTGCCGGCGGCACGGCCGCTTTCAGGCGGCTGGCGGCCTGGCGTTCGGCTTGCCGTTCGGCGTTGCCGGTCAGGCGGTCAACTGCCGTGGGGGCCGCGCTGTCGTTATGCGTCACGGCCTGCTGGCGGGCATCGCGCTCGATGCTCTGCCCGACCTGGTAGCCCAGTGCGAACAGCAGCACCATCAGGGCCACGCCGGAGAAAATCGCCAGTGCGATCAGGCGCGGGGTCAAGCTGAATCGGTATTCCATGGTTTGCGGTCGTCGTAAAGTGAAAGTCGAAAAATCCGGTCAGGGTACGGCCACGGTGAACTGCCCCGGTACATTGATGCCGATCACGCCGCCCCACATGCACATCAGCTTGGACGAGTTGTTCAATGCCGGCATATTGCCCAGCAAAACGGTCGGCGCACCTGGCACCCACGGCGCCATCGTCATCGGGATGCACGGCATCGGCACGAGCACGCCCAGCGCGGCGGCGGTGGCGGCAGCGACCATCGGGTTGGCCATCGACTGGCACATGCCGAAGGGCAGGATGTTCATCATCGGCTTGTTGTCCATGATGTTGGCATCCGGCACGCCGGTCAGCACCAGGTTTTGTGGCAAGACCATCAAGGTGCCCGGCGCCAGGCCGAACGTACACTTGAGCATTGCCCCCATGCATACTTGTTGTCCCATCAGCTCCCCCTTACCAGTTTTTGCAGGCGGTCCAGGATGTCCGGCGTGGCCTTGGCGTTGTCGGTGCGGCGGCCCTTCGGGTCGTAGCGCGCGGGGGCGCCCACCGGTTTGCCGTCGTGATAAACCGTTTCCTCCATCAGTTCGCCATCGGGCCAGTAGCGCCGCAGCGGACCGTGCAGCAAATTGGCGCGATAGGTGCAGGTCTGCACCACCGCCCCCTCCTGGTCGAAGTCGGTCGATTCGCCTTCCAGCAGGCCGGCCTGGTACGTGGATTTGCGCACCAGCAGGTTCTGGAAGTAAAACTCGGCCGGGCCATGCACCTGGCCGTCGAACAGGTGCAGCCGCGCCGTCAAATGGCCGGCCTCGTCGTACGACAGCGACTGGCCGGCCGGCACGCCATCGACCATGGTCTGTTGCGAAATGCAGCGGCCGTTGACATAGGTGTCCATGCTGCCGTGGGCCACGCCGTGACGAAACTCCGATTGCTGCACCAGCTTGCCGTCCGGGGCATACACGGTCATGGTGCCGTGCATCTTGCCGTCCTCGAACCGGGTTTTCATTAGCGTGCGGCCGTCGGCGCTGAACTGCTCCAGCGGCCCGTGCAGCACGCCGTCGCGCATCGAACACCGTTGCAGCACCTGGCCCTCGGGACCGTGCTCTTCCAGCACCAGGATGGCCGGTGGCGCGGGGGCGATGTGGGGATCGATGGTGTCGGTCATCTCAGTTCACCTTGGCCAGTGCGCCCTTGAGGGTCAGCATGGCGCCGGCCTCCACGCTTTGCATGGCGTCGGCCTTGCTGTTGATCATCGGCGCCTTGTTGTCCAGTTGCACCCCGGCCTGGTTCACCATCTTCATGCCGGCCTTGTTGGTCAGGTTGGTGCCGGCCTGGTTGGTCAGTTCGGTCCCGGACTTGGCCGTGAGCGCGGTGCCCGCCTTGATGGTGAAGCTGGTGCCCGATTCCTCGGTGACGGCGGCGCTGGACTTGATGTCGATGGCGCCGGTCACCGTGATGGTCAGCTTGCCGTCGATGGTCAGCGCGTAGTCGCCGGTCACCTTGTGGGTGAACTTGGCGCTGTTGGTGCGGGTTTCGTCGCCGGTCACGGTCAGCGCGCGGGTGCCCTTGACCTTGTGGATTTCCTTGCCCTTCTGGACATCGACGGTGCGATCGCCTTCTTGCAGGGTGTGGATTTCGGCGCCCTTCTTGATGGTGGTGGTGAGCGCGTTTTCGATCTCGGTGAGCATGTCCTTCTGCGCGTGCAGGTACAGTTCCTCGGCGTCCTTCTTGTCCTCGAAACGCAGCTCGTTGCCGGCCGTGCCGTCCTTGGACGTCCGCGTGCGCAGGATGGTCTGGGTCTGGTTGGCCGGCAGCGTGGCCGGCGTGGCGTTCTCGCCGTTGTACACGCAACCGGTCACCAGCGGCCGTTCGGGGTCGCCGTTCAGGTAGGTGATGACCACCTCCTGCCCCACGCGCGGCAGGAACAAAGCACCGAAGCCCTTGCCGGCCACCGACTGCGCCACCCGGATCCAGATCGAACTCTTGTCGTCCTTGGCGCCGTCGCGGTCCCATGGGAACTGCACCTTGACGCGGCCGTGCTTGTCGGTCCAGATTTCTTCGCCGCTGGGGCCGCACACCAGCGCCGTCTCGCAGCCCACCGCGCGCGGACGCGCAGTCTGCACCGGCGGGCGGAACGGGGTGGCGACGGGAAACGCCTCGAAGGAATTGGTGTACAAGTCCTCGCGCGCGGTATGGTGCACGCGGCGCAGCACGAAGCCGGCGTTCAGCGCCGTGACGAAGTGGCCGGACAGCGTAAACTTGGCGCCGGCCACGAACGGGTAGCAAAAGCTGTCGCCGCGCAGCACGGCAGCGTTGACCTGGCTCGCTTCCACGCGCAGCTTGGCGATTGCCGTGCCGGCGGCCACCGTCAAATGGCCGGCGGCGAATTCATACATCTCGCCGCTGCCGGCGGTGGCCGCGTGCTCGCCTTCGAGCGTGGTGCTGGGCTTGGTGAAGTCGTAGTCGTTGACGACGGCCTTCTTGAGCGTGATCGACTTTTCGTAGGCGAAGCGCGAGACGGTGTCGATGGCGTTGTGCATGCCCGTTTGCGGGAAAAAACGCACCTTTGCCGCGCCCGTGCAATCGGCGAAATTGCTCGAAGCGTCGCCCAGCACCATGGTGTGGGCGCTGCTGGTATGGGTGAAGAAATAGAAAATGCCGGCCTGCTCCATCAACCGGCTAATGAAGTCGAACGCGGTTTCGTCGTACTGCACCACGTAGTCGAGCGCGGCGTAGGTCTGGGTCAGCTTGTCGGAAAACGTGATGCCGAATTCGCCCAGCACAGCCTTGACCACGTCGGCCACCGACTTGGCCTGGAACACCTTGCGGTCGCGCGACAGCGTCAGCAGCCACAACATCGGCACCACCTCGGCCTGGTAGTTGGCGAAGTCCTGGTCGAAGCCGCTCTGGGTGAAGCGCGCAACGATGCCGTTGACGTAGCGCGCGGTGCTGCCCTCCACCTGCATGGTCACCGTCATGGCCTTGCCCACCACGCTGTCGGCCGCCAGCGACGTGCTGCCCGAGCGCATATGCAAGTGAAACTTGAACAACTCGGAAATGCCTTCGCTGCCTTCGAGCGCGTCCAGCAGCAGGTCGTCGTCGCACAGCGGCGACGAGACCGACAGCAGACCGCCGGGCTGGACGAAGCCTGTCCTCATGCCTGGCCCCGCAGCGGATGGTCGCGGAACACGTAGGTGAACTGTTCGTCGGCGCCCACGCCCATGTGGATCGCGGTGAACGGCTTGAGCAGCGACATGCGTTCAAGTACCAGCGACGACAGCAGCGGTAACACCGTCTGCGTCAGGATGAAGTCGATGTTGCGGGCGCCGCTATCGACCTCGGTGCAGCGCGCGGTGATGACCTCGGTCACGCGGTCGTCCCAGCTGAACTTGGCGTTGTGGTTTTCCAGGAAGCGCGCGGCCAGCTTGGCCAGCTTGAGATCGACGATGTTGCTGATCTGTTCGTCGCCGAGCGGGTAGTATGGCACCAGCACCAGCCGGCCCAGGAAGGCCGTGCTGAACTGGCGCAGCAGGGCCGGGCGCAGCTGCTCGATCAGTTGTGCGGGATCGGGCCGCTGGCCGTTGGCGCAGGCGGCCGTGATGACGTCCTGCGCCGCGTTCGAGGTCAGCAAGATCAGGGTGTTCTTGAAGTCGATCGAGATGCCCTCGCCGTCTTCCATATTGCCCTTGTCGAAGACCTGGAAGAACAGTTCCAACACGTCCGGGTGGGCCTTCTCCATTTCGTCGAGCAGCACCACGCAATAGGGCCGGCGGCGCACCGCCTCGGTCAGCACGCCGCCCTTGCCGTAGCCGACATAGCCGGGCGGTGCGCCTTTCAGGCTCGAGATCGAGTGCGCTTCCTGGAACTCCGACATATTGATGGTGACCATGTTGCGCTCGCCGCCATACAGCATGTCGGCCAGCGCGAACGCGGTCTCGGTCTTGCCCACGCCGCTCGGACCCACCAGCATGAATACGCCGACCGGCTTGTCCGGATCGTCGAGCTCGGCGCGGAAGGTGCGCACCCGGCGCGCGATGGCGTCCAGCGCCTGGTCCTGGCCCACCACGCGGTCGCTCAGCCGGTCCTTCAGTTGCAGCACGGTGTGGATTTCGTCGGCCAGCATCTTGCCGACCGGGATGCCGGTCCACCCCGAAATCACGCCGGCAACGATTTTCGAATCGACGCATACCGGCACCAGCGCCTCGTCGTCCTGGATCGCTTCCAGGCCTTTTTGCAGGCGCTGCAACTGGTGGCCGCGCGAGCGGCGTTCCTCGTCGTCGGCCTCGGCGCCGTGGTCGGTGCTGTCGGTGATGGTGCGACGCAGCGCCAGGATTTCCTCGACCGCGCGCAACTCGTCGGCCAGCTTTTCCTTGAGCGCGGCGTGGCGGCCCTGCAATTTTTCCAGCTTGGCCTCGAGGCGGGCAATCGGGCTGGCAGGCTCTTCGCCGCGCGCATGCTGCTGGCGCGAAATGCGCAGCTCTTCGGTGACCAGCATGATTTCATGGTCGAGCGCTTCCAGTTGCGGCGGCACGCCGGCCTGGCCGATCGCCACCCGCGCGCAGGCGGTGTCGAGCACGCTGATGGCCTTGTCCGGCAACTGGCGGCCGGTGATGTAGCGGTGCGACAGGCGCACCGCGTCCAGCACCGCCTCGTCGAGAATCTCCACGCCGTGGTGTTTTTCCAGGGTCGCCACCATGCCGCGCAACATCGAGACGGCGGCGTCCGGCGCCGGCTCCTCGACCTTGACCACCTGGAAGCGGCGCGCCAGTGCAGGATCGCGCTCGACGTATTTCTTGTACTCGGCCCAGGTGGTGGCGGCGATGGTGCGCAGCTCGCCGCGCGCCAGCGCCGGTTTCAGCAGGTTGGCAGCGTCGCCCTGCCCTTCGCTGCCGCCGGCGCCGATGAGCTGGTGCGCCTCGTCGATGAACAGCACGATCGGCACGGCCGAGGCGCGCACTTCGGCGATCACCGATTTCAGGCGGTTTTCGAATTCGCCCTTGATGCCGGCGCCGGCCTGCAGCAGCGCCAGGTCGAGCGAGCGCACCACCACGTTGGCCAGCGCCGGCGGCACCGTGCCGGCGGCAATGCGCTGGGCAAAGCCTTCCACCACGGCGGTCTTGCCCACGCCGGCCTCGCCGGTCAGGATCGGGTTGTTCTGGCGACGGCGCAGCAGCACGTCGATGATCTGGCGAATCTCGGCATCGCGGCCCCGGATCGGATCGATGCGGCCGGCGCGCGCCAGTGCTGTCATGTCCACCGTGTACTGTTCCAGCGCGGGGCTGGCGCCGCCGGCCGGCGCTTGCGGCATGCCGCCGACCGGCGCGTGACCGGAACCGGTGCCAGGCGCGGGAGGGATGCCGACGCCGGTGCCACCGCCGTCCTCTGACGACTCGGCCAGCAGCGCCGGCAGTTCCTTTTTAAACTGGTCGCGCGGAATTTTCAGCAGTTCCGGCGCGGTCTCGATCAGCATGCCGCGCAGGCTGTCCACTTCCAGCATCGCCAGCAGCACCGTGCCCGAACGCACTTGCTGGCTGCCAAGCAGCATCGAACTGAGCAGCCAGGCTTCCTGGAACAGCGGCATGAAGTGCGGCGAGAGCGCGGGCGTGCGGCCGTTGCCACGCTTGAAACCGTCCATGCTGCGTTGCAGCTGCGCCGTCACCGCGCTGTCGGCGATGCCGAAGCGTTGCAGGATCTGCACCAGGTCCGGCGCACGGTTGTCGATCAGCGTAAACAGCAGGTGTTCGAGCTCGACGTTGTACTGGGTCTGCTTGACGCACAATTCGGCGGCCTGCCCCATCGCGCGCTTGCACTCGGGGTTCAGCTTGGACAACAGGGTGCGGATATCGATTTCCATGGGCTCAGGTTTCTTCCCGCACGGCGTCGGTCGCCAGCAGGAAACGTGGTTGCTGGTAGTGGGCAGGCGCGGCCGCCGGCCTGGCAGGTGCAGCCGGCGCGGCGGGCTGGCTGCACAGCCAGGCGCTCAGGCCGAGTCTTGGTGCGACGGTTGCCATCGGTACGGCAGGCCCGGCGGCAGCGGGGCCAACTGGTGCGGCTGCTGCGGTCGCAACAGCGGTGGCTGGTGCGGCGGCTACTGCATGGATAACCGGGGCGGCCAGGTCAGCCCGATTGGCCGCATTGGCCGCATTAGTCGCTTTGACCGACGCGGCAGCCGACACCAGCCGCGTCACCGGCTGCGCGGCCAGCGCGACTGTCAGTTCGATCTGGATATCGCGTTGCAAATGGCGCGCCACCAGCCAGCTCAGCAAGGTGTAGTCCTTGCCGCCGGGGAGCAGCGCGGCAAAGCGCGCCGGCGCCAGTGGCGGCGTGGCCAGCGCCATGCCGGCGCCTTGATCCCAGGCGCGCGCGCCGAGGCAGGCGCCCATGCCGAGGCGGGCCTGGAGGCTGGCAGGGCGGCCCTGGTCGTGCAGGCGGGCGCGGTCGCACAGCGCCAGCGGATGCCAGCCGCCGACAAACTGGCGGCCCGAAAAATGCAAACCCATGCGGTCGCGCACCACCGCCAGCAGCGAGGCCAGCGAGCGCGGCGCCGCGCCCTGCACGCCGGCATGGCGCAACCAGGCCTGGTCGCCGTCCGGACTGCGCGCGCCTTCTGTACGGCCCAGGCCGGACAGGGCATCGAGGCTGCGCACCAGCGGCGCCTGCGCCACGCTGTCGCCGGCCAGCGCCAGGTGGTGCTTGCGGCGGCTGCGGTACAAAAAGCCCAGCAGGCGCTGATTGAAAATATCGAGGAAGTCGAGCCCGGCCAGGTCGCGCACGCGGCGCCGTTCCAGCAACTGCTCGGTGTACGCAATCGGCAACGGGCCATGCACGCCGGCCAGCGACAGCACCGGCGATGTGAGCGTGAGCGCCGGACCGGGCCGGGTGCTGTCGTCGATGGCGGTGATATCGCTCGGGGCGAACGCCAGGTCCACCTGCGCCGCCAGCCGCAGCGCTTCATCGACGCCGTCCGACGTGCCCACCGGCGCGCGCGCGGGTTCGCTGCGTTCCAGGATGCTGATCGCCTGGAACAGGTTGTAGGCGTGCGGGTCGTCCCGCAGCAGTGCGATCAGATCAGGCATTGGCGTCCACTCATGGCGGGCCACTGCATCCACGGTTCGCCGCCGCGCGTGACGCCCAGGCGCACGAACGAATTGGCGGACGTGTACAGCGCGAAAAAGCGCGACAGCACGCCGGCCAGCACCAGCGGCGACGTGCCGACAAAGGCGTCGGCCTCGAACTCGAGCACGATGTCGGTACCGCGGCAATGGCCGCGCCAGATGTCGGTGCCGAGCCGGGCGGTGGCGACGCTGGCGGCCATGCTCTTGACGCCGCGCACCTGCGCCTGGTCGCGCGCGCTGTCGCCGGCAAACAGCATCAGCATCTGCTGCAGCGTGTGCACGCCGTTGGTGCCATCGACCAGCGAGCGGTGGTTCAGGCGCAGCAGCGCCACCAGCGACCACAGGGCCTTGGCGTCCATCACCGGCGCGCGCTGGGCGCTCGGCTGGTACAGCGAGCGGATCTCGGTCGAGGTCGAGACGCCGTCGCCGTAGAAGCGTGTGCCCGGCGAGATCTGTTCGGCCAGCATGCGGTTGGTGCACAGCAGCTGGGCATATACGACCGGTTCGCCGGGCGCGGTGCGCACGTCGCTGCGATCGACAAAGCTGAGATAAACATCGGTGCCGGTGATGCTCTTGCGCAAGCTCATCTCGCGCCGCATCGACCAGAACACGGTGGCGGCGGAATCGGCCTCGCTGGCCGATTCGGCAAACACGCTGGGGATGATTTGCGGGCGGTCGGCGCGCGGGTCGGACGATGTTACCGACAGCACCGAGTGCACTTCCATCACCGCCTCGCGCTGGTAGTCGGGCACCAGCAGGTATTCGTAGTGGCGCCGGTCCAGGCGGATCGGTTCGCTGGTGACGGGGAACAGGTTCACGGCCGGCACGCAGCCGAGCTGGAAGTTGTCCGCCGCCAGCAGCGACAGCACGCGCGCGCTGCGGTTGAACACCAGCCGGATTGAACAGCCCTGCCCCGCGCCCAGCAGCCCGCGCAGGCCGGTCAGGTCGAAGAACTGGAATTTGCGGGGGAAGGCGAAATATTCCTGCAACAGCGCATAGGCCGGGTGGGCGTGGGTGGGCTGGGCCAGGATGGCCTGGTCTTCCTCGAAGCCCACTTCGCGCAGGTTGTTCGGTCCCAGGCGGTGCAGCGCGCCGCCGCCTGCCACCAGTTCGATGCGCTCCAGGCCGCTGATCAGCAGCTCGTGCAGCGGCATGGTGGTGAGCAGTTCGCCGGCCAGGTGCAGGCGCAGGGTGTCGAGCTCGAGCTCGGCGATATCAACGCCGTCGTCGCAGCGCAGGTCGAGGCGCAAGGTGCGCGTATCTTCCATCTTGATCGCCGCGACCTTGAGCGGCCACAGCGTGGTATCCCACGCCACCCGGAAGCGGCAGTTTTCGCCGGTGGCGGCGGTGGTCGAGAGCATGGTGCCGCGCGCCACCGGCATGCCGGCCGTGACCTTGCCCTGCGAAGAATCGAGCGTCATCTGCACCACCGTCATGGCGGGCACCGGCTGGGTCAGGCTCGGGCACAGATTGTCCAGCATGGCGCCGGCGATGGTGGGGAAATCGCGGTCGAGATCGCGGTGCACGCGGGCGGTCAGGAACGCTACCGATTCGATCAGGCGCTCGGTGTGGGGATCGGGCGATTCGCCGCCGCTCAGTACCAGCCGCTGCGCCACCTTGGGGTAGCGCGCCGCGAAGTCGGACGACTGGGTGCGCAGGTACGACAGCTCGCGCCGGTAGTATTCGAGGATATCGTCGCTCACTGCCGCACTCCCGCCGTCATGCGGCTGCCTGCAGCGCGGCCGAGCGGGCGTCCAGCGCGACGTTGAAATTGACCCGGCACAGCTGCTGGCCCAGCGCCACCACGGCAGCGATGGCCGCGTGCGCAGCGTACGGGCGCACCGGGTCCGCGTGCACCTTGATGTGCACATGCGACAGGCGCGGCTCGTACAGCGCCAGGCAGCGCTCGAGCACCAGCGCCCACAGGTCGAGGTCCTGGTCGGACTGCGGCGACAGCGCCAGCATGTCCGGCAGGCCGTAATCGAGCACGGTCGGGTCGCCGTTGAGGAAGTCGTGGATCGACAGCGCGTTGCGCACGTTCAGCAGGCGCAGCAGGTCGAGTTGCAGCGAGTGCTGCAAACCACCGCCGTCCAGCAGACGGCCATCCGATGCAGCGTGGGACATGCCGGCGAGCCGGTCAAACAACGGAACCAGCGACGCCGTGATGGCTTTAGACATAAGTTCAGAACGATCAGCAAGATAGACAAAGAGGCGGCACCAGGCCGCCTCGCAGATCATCAATCCGCTTTCATCGTCTCCAGGTTCCAGTTCCAGGTGCCGGTGCCCTTGGCGGTCGAATCCGACTGCTGCTGGGTGAAGTCGCACTTGATCTTGGTAAACGAGATCTGGAACGAATCGGACGGGATGCCGCCACCGCCCGAGGTGCTGATGCTGGAAATCATGGCGTTGGTCATTTCGTACTTGAAGAAGCTCATGTACTTGCCATTTTCAACGCGGCCCACGTGCAGGGTGGCGGTGCCGATCTTGGTGCCCTGGGTACAAGCTTTGTACAGCTCGGTGGTGGACAGGTCGGCCATTTTCGAGAACGACAGCTCGGAAAATACCGGGCGGCCCGAGGTACGCTCGGTGTTCGAGGAATCGTACTGCATCGGCAGCATGGCGTTATGGGAGTACGACAGGACAATGATCTTGTCGGCATAGCCGGTGACCTGGCAGTTACCCTTGATGGTCGTGCCCAAATCTAAAATAAGTACGTCAGACATTACTGGCTCCAAAATGAGGAAACAAGACCGCGCGCCCCGTGATCAGGGCGCACGGCATTGCGGGACATCGGTGTGGCGCGATCAGGCGGCGGCGGCAGGCAGTTCCGCCACCAGGCGGATCGACGTGGTCAGCTCTTCCATCTGGAAGTGCGGACGCAGGAACACGGTTGCCGAGTAGGCGCCCGGTTTGCCCGGCACTTCGGTCACATCGACGCGGCCTTCGGCCAGCGGGAAGCGGGCCTTCTCGCCCTGGGTGGCGTTGGCGCTCAGCAGCACGTACGAGCTCAACCAGCCGTTCAGGTAGTTTTCCACGCCGGCGCGGTTCTGGAAGCTGCCGATCTTGTCACGCATGATGACCTTGATGTAATGCGCGAAGCGCGACGCGGCCAGCACGTAAGGCAGGCGCGCCGACAGGGCGGCATTGGCGTTGGCCGAATCGAGCGTGTACAGCTTGGGCTTGTTCACGGTCTGGCCGCCGAAGAACGCGGCGAAGTCCGAACCCTTGGAATTGACCACGGCGATGAAGCCCAGGTCGTTGAGTTCTTTCTCGCGGCGGTCGGTGATCGCCACTTCGGTTGGGCACTTGAGGACGGTGTCGCCTTCGTCGGTCTTGAAGGTGTGCGCCGCCATGCCGGTGACCTTGCCGCCGCCTTCGACGCCGCGAATCGCGGTGGTCCAGCTGTGCTTGGCGTAGGCGTCGGTGATGCGCAGGCCCAGCTGGTAAGCCGAGTTGGCCCACAGGTATTTGCTGTGATCGCTGCCATCGACATCTTCTTCGAAGCTGAAGCTCTCGACCGGGTTGGTCTTGGCGCCGTACGGCAGGCGTGCGGCGTAGCGCGGCAGCACCATGGCGACATAACGCGAATCTTCCGATTCACGGAAGCCGCGCCACGAGGCCAGCTCGGCGCTTTCGAAGATTTTCGACAGGTCGCGCGGCACACCGAGGTCGGTGAACTCGCCCATGTCGAACAGCGACGGTGCGGCGGCCGTGATGAACGGCGCGTGCGAAGCGGCAGCCACTTTCGACAGGCGCTGCAGCAAGGCGATGTCTTGCGGGTCGCGGCCAAAGTAGTAGTCGCCGATCAGCAGCGAATACGGGTTGCCGCCGAAGGTGCCGTACTCTTCCTCGTACACCTTCTTGAACAGCACGCTCATGTCGTGGTCGGCAGCGCTCTCGAGATCCTTCAGCAGTTCTTTCTTCGACACGTTCAGCAAGCGCAGCTTGAGGTTGGCGCCGGTTTCGGTGCCATACACCATGTCGTGCAGGCCGCGCCAGGAGCCTTCGAGCTTCTGGAAGTCTTCGTGGTGCATGATGGCGTTGAGCTGGTCGCTGAGGATCTTGTCGATCTCGGCAACGCGTTCGTTGATGGTGGCGACCACACCTTTATCGGGTGCGGTTTTCATGCCTTCGTCCAGCACCTGGGTCGCGAACTGGCCCAGCAGTTTTTTGGCGTAAGCGTTTTGCGACGGCTCGATCGCCATCTTGCCTTCCTGGACGATACGGTCCAGCAGGCTCAGTTCTCCGGTCTCGGCGGACTTCGCAGCACCGCCCTTGGCGGCTTGATTGGTGGCCATGATTTAACTCTCTGTAAACGATAGTGTGGAAGGGGCGCGGGGCGCCCGCTGCGGTCAGGAAGGAGTGGCTTCAGCCTCGGCCGCCGGGGCCGCTGCTGCATCCTGGTCCTTGAGCGCTTTCAATTCCTGGGTGTTCTGCACAATGTTTTCCAGCAGAGCGTCGAGTTCATCGTTGCCGTCCAGTTTGCCGAGCAGGTCGCGCAGTTGCTGACGCACTTCCAGCAGCTTGGCCAGGCGCGGAATCTGGGTGACCAGCGATTCAGGATGGAAATGGCCGAACTCGGTGAAGTTGAGTTCGACTTTGAGGTTGCCCTCGCCTTTGAGCGTGTCCGGCACCGACAGGTCGAGGCGTGGGGCGATCTTGGCCATGACTTCGTTGAAGTTTTCGCCGTCGATTTCGATCAGGCGACGCGACTTCAACTTCGGCAATGCAACCAGTGGTTGACCGGAGAGATCGGCCAGCAGACCTACCACCAGCGGCAGTTCTTTTTTCTCGGTGGCGCCACCAACTTCGACGTCGTAGGTAATCTGGACCCGGGGAGGACGGTTACGTCCTACCCATTTTTGTAAGCTGTCTGACATTCACATCCTCACAGTTCTGGTAATTCGCGGACGGCGTAGATACACAGACCGGGGTGAGAACGGTTGAAAACTACCCGTCTTTACCGAGCTTTTCACTGCGCCGCTACATAATGGAAAGGTACAAAAATTTCCGGTGCTCAATTGATATTAAATGTAAATTCTGAGGGCAACAAGCTTTATTTGGGGCTTTTGACGTTTTGACCTTTAAGCGACGTGGTCCTTATCGAACTTCGCTAAAACCTTGACAGAAGCCCCGTATCAAGCCGTTTCAGCTAAAAAATTCCACCGAGCGGATGTTTTGTTTTTAGTGTCAGTGCCTTAATATTAACATTTAGCAATTGTTAAATGATGGGATTGGGGGCGGTTGCGGCAGCCGATTGTGATGCCGGGTCAGCAGATTGATACTGGAATTTGATGCAATGCACATGCGATGGCGTGGCCTGAGCAGCTCGTTACGAGGTGGCAAACAGTGTTTCCCTACCCACAGAGACTGGCGGCTAGCGCGAGCCGAAGAAGCGGGAGAATGCGCGCAGCTTGTTCGACAGGGTCGAGAACCGGGTGGCCGGCGTGACGGATGCGGTATCGGCGCCGGTGGCAGCCTGGGGACCCGCGCCGGGATCGAGGTGCGATGGGTCGTCGGGCACGTTGTGGCTGGTGATGCTGGTATCGTGCGGGGTGAATGCGCTACCTTGGGGCTGCGGGTAGCCGGTGCCTGGAGCGTGGTCGGTGGTTCTGGTGTAGCCCGTGTTTGCCGCGTGGTCGGTCGTTGGTGCGTAGTCGGTCCTTGAGGCGTAGTCGGTTCCTCTTACGTAGTCCGTATTTGCCGCGTAGTCGGTCCTCGCTGGGTATTGGGTTCTTCTTACATCGTCTGTGTTTGCTGCGTAGTCCGTGTGCGTCGGGTAGTCGGTCCTTGGCGCATAGGCGCCCCGGGCGTAGTCCGTATTTGTTGCGTAGTCGGTCCTCGCTGGGTAATCGGTTCGTGATGCGTAGCCGGGGCCTCCTGCGTAATCCGAGTTTGCTACATAGTCTGTGGCCGCGTAGTCGGTGCTTGAGGCGTAATCGGGCCCTCTTGCATAGTCCGTGCTTGCTGCATGGCCCGTATTGGTCGTGTGGTCGCCATTTGCTGCGTAATCGGTTCGTGATGCGTAGTCCGCATGCGCCGGGTAGTCGGTTCTTGGTGAGTAGCCGGTTCCTTTTGCATAGTCCGTGTTGACCGCGTAATCGGTCCGCGATGCGTAATCGGTTCCTCTTGCATAGTCCGCGTTGGCTGCCCGGTCCGTGTTTGCCGTGTAGTCGGCCCTTGCTGCGTAATCGGTCTGTGATGTGTAGCCGGTTCCTCTTGGATAGTCCGTGTTCGCTGCGTAATCGGTCCTTGGTGCGTAGTCGGCTGCTCTTGCATAGTCCGTATTCGCCGCATAACCGGTCGATGGTGCGTAGGCAGTTCCTCTTGCATAGTCCGTATTTGCGGCGTTGTCGGTCCTTGTTACGTAATCGGAGCTTCCTGCGTAGTCGGAGCTTCCTGCGTAGTCGGAGCTTCCTGCATAGCCGGAGCTTCCTGTGTAGTCGGAGCCTTTTGCATAGTCGGTGCTTCTTGCGTAGTCGGTGCTTCCTGCATAGCCGGTGGTGCCTCGCGCGTAGTCGGTGCTTCCAGCGAAATCGGTACTTCTTGCGTAGTCGGTGGTGCCTCTTGTGTAATCCGTGCTTGCTGCGTAATCGGACCCGGCTGCGTAATCGGTGGCTCTTGCGTAGTTGGTGCCGGCTGCCTGGTTGGCTATGCCGGCGCTGCTGGTGCCATCCAACGATGCGATGGCAGGCTCGGCGGAGGTAGCAGCAGGTGTGGCTTGCTGTGCGGAGGCTGCGGCTTTGCCTGGCGCTACGCTGTTCGCTGTCTGCTGCCCTTCCGGGCCGGTGGTGAAAGATCCGGCAGCACCGACGTCTGCGGCGTTGTCGGTTACGCCAGCAGATGCAGGTGCTTCGTCAATGCTTGCCGCAGCGCCGGCGCCGCCGGTTTCGGTGGCCTCGGTGACCTCATCACCTGCGGGCGCTGTTTGCTCGTCCACGGCAGGCTCATCCTGTGTAGCGGCTGGCTCCTCGGCTGGCGTTGCAGCCGGTTCTTCGGCCCGCGCGGTAGCGGACTCTTCGGTCGGCGCTGCTGCAGGCTCTTCGGCCGGTGTGGCGGCATCTTCTGCGGACCGAGCGACCGGCTCTTCCGTCTGCGTTGCAGAGGATTCTTCGGCCGGCACTGAGGTAGGCCCTTCCTCAGGCGTGGAGGCTGGTTCTTCTGTCGGTACAGCGGCTGGTTCTTCTGCCGGTGCAGCGGCTGGTTCTTCTGCCGGTGCAGCGGCTGGTTCTTCTGCCGGTGCAGCGGCTGGTTCTTCTGCCGGTGTAGCGGCTGGTTCTTCTGCCGGTGTAGCGGCTGGTTCTTCTGCCGGTGTAGCGGCTGGTTCTTCTGCCGGTGTAGCGGCTGGTTCTTCTGCCGGTGTAGCGGCTGGTTCTTCTGCCGGTATAGCGGCTGGTTCTTCTTCTGATGCTGCGACTGCTTCTTCCACTGGCGCAGCGGCTGGTTCTTCTGCTGGCGCAGCACCTGGCTCTTCAGCCGGTGCAACGGCTGATTCATCTGCCGGCGTTGCTGCCGGGGACTCTGTTGGTGGTTCGGCAGGGCTGCCCGATACCGGGGCGCTCGCCGCCGAGTCTGCCGCCGGGCCGTCTGCAAGCGCTGCGTTTTCGGCAGCCGTGTCGGTGCTGTCATTCGCCGGGCCGGCGGTACTGCCATCTGCGGCGGCATCCTCGGGCCCGGTAGCAGGATCATCGGGATTGGCGGCAGTGTCTCCAGCGGTGGCACCGTCGCTGGCGCCGGTAGTCGTGTTGGGTGTGGCGGCGTCTGCCAGCGATGCGTCGGCCGCTTCGGTGGCGGTTGTCGTTGCGATGCGCGCGGTTTGTGCTGCCAGCGCTGCCATGTCGGCGGAAATTCCGGCCACGATGGCGTCCGCCGCGTCGACTGGTGCAGTATCGTCTTCGGCGTTAGAGTCGCGGCCAGCATCAGCGCCGGTATCCGTTGGCGCAGCGCGGTCCGCGTCGGCGGTGATAACGCCGGCAACCAGACCGTCGCCAGCGGCGGCAGTGCTGTCCCAGCCATCTGGCGTGCCAGCAGCGACATCACTGCCGACACGGTTGTCCGGTGCGCTGCCGTCCGAACGATTCTGCACGCCAGCGCTGCCACCATCCGTCGAATCCGCGCTACCGACACTACCGGCGGCAAGGTCGTCCACTATATTTTGAGCGTCGTCGGCGCTGCCAGCAGAACGATTTTGTATGCCGTCGGTACCAGCCTCTGTGGAATCAGCGCTACCAGCTGCACTTGCGGCAAGATCGTCCGCCATATCGCGCGCGCCGTCGGCGCTGCCATCCGAGCGATTCTGCATGCCGTCGGTACCAGCGTCCGCGGAATCAGCGCTACCGGCAGCACTTGTGGCAAGATCATCCGCCATATCGCGCGCGCCGTCGGCGTTGCCGTCCGAGCGATTCTGCATGCTGTCGGTGCCAGCGTCCGTGGAATCGGCACTGCCGGCCGCGCCACCCGCTGCAAGGTCGTCTGCCATGTTTCGCGCACCCTCGGCACTGCCGTCCGCACGATTCTGCATGCCGTCAGTGCCCCCGCCAGTGGAATCCGTCGTGCCAGCAGCACCCGACGCAAGATCGTCCGCCGTATTTCGTGCGCCATCGCCGCTGCCGTCCGCACGATTCTGCATACCGACGGTGCCAGCATCCGTGGAATCGGTGCTGCGGGCAGCACCACCCGACGCAAGCTCGTCCGCCGTATTTCGTGCGCCGTCGGCGCTGCCGTCCGAGCGATTCTGCATGCCGTCGGTGCCACCGCCTGTGGAATCCGTCGTGCCCGCAGCGCCACCCGCTGCAACGTCGTCAGTCGTATTTCGCGCGCCGTCAGCGCCACTATCCGTCGCATTCTGCACGCCGTCGGCGCCACCGCCGGTGGAGTCCGTCGTACCGGCCGCGCCACCTGCAGCAAGGTCCTCCGCCGTATTTTGCGCGCCGCCGGCAGCACCGGCAGCAACTGCCGCCACGCCAGCCGCAACGGCGGCTTCCGACGCCATGGCGGTTGCGCCACCATGGTTGACCACTTCCGCATCGACGATCGCTTCCGCCTTGATCGCTTCGGCGCGCGCTGCGTTTACCTGGGACTGCACCGCCTCCACGTCGGCCAGGGTCTGCCTGATGCCGGCCTGGGCCTGGTCTTTTTTCGCCGTGGTGTCGGCCGTGGCCTGTTCGGCCGCCGCGCCGACGTCCGCTTCGCTGGCGACAATTTGCGCGGCCAGTGCCTGTTCCGACTCCTTGGCCGCTTGTGCCCTGGCTTCGGCCTGCGCGGCCTGCGACTCGACCTCGGCCAGCGCCGCGTCCGCGCCTTCGCCGTAGCCGGCAGTAACGGTTTCGGACTGCGCCTGCGCTTCGTCCAGCGAAGCGGACGCCTCCGCCATCGCGCCGTCGGCCTCGGCAGCCACGCTTTGCGCATCGGCGCGCATGTCGTCGAACGAGGCCTGCATCTGGCCGGCGATATCGTTGGAATCTTCGATCGATGCGCGCGCCTGGTGCGCGCCGGACTGCGCGGTCTCGCCGGCGCTGTTCACTTCGGTCACCCCCTCGCCTGCCTGCGATGCTGCCTGCGTGGCCTGCGCCAGCAGGTCACTGCCCAGTTGCTGCACCTGGGCCTGCCAGCTTTGCAGCTGGGTCGCGAGGTCGCCCGCCTGCGCCACCGCGCCGGCCGCTTGCTGGTACGTGGCGGCGGTGTCGTCGTAGAACGCCGCGTACGGTGCCGCCTGGCGCGCCGCAGCGCCAAGGTCGAGCGCGCGGATTGCGGCCATCACCTGGTCCACGTAACCGAGAGCTTGCCCGGTCGCCTGCGTGACCTGCTGTTGCGCCATGTCGCTGGCCGAGCGCACTTGCGTACCCGCGCCATCGATCACGCCGATCAGTTGGGTGATCGGCGCGTCGGCCTGGATCTTGGCCGTGGCGATCGCGCCGCTCAGCGTGGACAAGCCGTCGCGCGCCAGGATCACCGCCTGGCCCACCTCTTCCTTGCCTTGCATCAGCACCTTGCGCAGCGGCGCGCCGGCCGCCTTGATCTGCGCTTCCAGTGGCGCCAGGGTACGGTCGAGCAGTGCGGTCAACTGGTCCTGCAGGCGGCGCACCAGCGCTTCGCATTGCAGCTTCGCCAGGCACTGTTCCGCCGCCGCGCGCACCTTGTCGAGCACCTGGTGCGCCAGCGTGCAAGCCTGGTCCACTTGGGCGCGCAGCAGCGGCGGCACTTTTTGCGCGGCCTCGCGCACCAGCACCATGGCCGCCTGCACTTGCGCCAGCAGGCCGAGCAAGGCGTCGATCGCCACCTGCACCTGGGCGATGGCCTGGTCCAGCAAGGGATTGAGCGACTGCACCACGCCAACCGCCTGGTCCATCAGGCCGGTCGCGGTGTCGCCGGCCGTCTTGACCGCCGCGCGGGCGCTGACGATCGCAACCTTGACGGTCGGGATCATGGTCTTGATGCCAAGGAACAGGCCGCGCGCCACCATCAGGGGCGGCGCCTTCATCATGTAGCGGGTGCAGATTTCGATGGCGCCGGTGCACAGCGCGTCGGCCTGGTCGAGTTCGCTGGCGGCGGCGTCCAGCGCACTATTGGCCTCGCGCACGAACACCGGGATGTTGCCTTTTACTTGCTCCAGCATGGCGATGGCGTCGGCGATCATGACACGCACCGGTGCGAAATTCTCGGGCAACTGGCGCAGGATGGTCTTGGCGTTTTCGGCTTCCTGGTCCAGCTCGACGAGCAACTGGCAGATCTTGTCCACTTCCTCGCCGATCACCGCGACCACGCCTTGCAGCGCCTCGGTAATGGCATCGACCCGCGCGTCGAGCATGTTGATCGGCTCCATGGCCCGCCGCAGCAGCGCTTCGATGTTGGTGCCGGCCGAGGCCAGCGCATCGAACACCAGGTCGGCCTGGGCGCGCGCTTCGGCGACCGGCTTGAACAGCAGGTCGGCAAGATTGTCGAGCTGGCGCGCGCCTTCGTCGAACAAGCCTTCGGCGGCGCTGCCCTCATCGGCCAGTACGGCGCTGGTGTCGTCCACCAGGTCGATGCTGGCCTGCAATGGCGCCAGCAGGTCGTCGCCCTTGCTGCGCACCAGCCCGGACACGCCGGACACCACGTCCAGCGCCTGGCCGGTGGCCAGTTCCATCTGCCCCAGCAGGTCATCGATGTTGCCGCTGAGCGTGTCGCGCAGCGCCTGCACCTGGTCCACGGTGTCGCTTTGCAGTTGTTCGGCGCGGGCGGTCAGCGTCTGCAACAGCGCACCGCCGGCGCCCGCGCCGCCGTCCAGCCGGGCCAGCTGCTCCAGCTGGGACGACAACGGCAGCAGATCGCGGCCGTACTGCTCGAACAGGGCGCCGCTGCGCACGGCCAGGTCGGCCAGCGCCTGGCCGCGCGCCGGCAGGCTGTTGAAAAACGCCATCTGGCCGCTGACGTCAGGCGCCAGTTGCGCCAGCTCGGGCAGCAAGGTACTCATCGATTGCACCGCCTGCCGGGCCGAGTCGATCACGGTCTGCACCTTGGCGGCCTGCGTCAATAAGCGCTGCGGGATGGCCGCCGCGTCGCTGGCCAGCTGGCGCAAATCTCCGGCGGCGGTTTCCAGCACGCCGGTGCAGCAATCGATGATGCCTTGCGGGTTGAGCAGGTCGGGAATGGCCTTGATCTGGTCGGCCACGGCCAGCAGGTCGGTCTTCAGCGATTCGGCGCAGGCGGTCACTTCGGTGGCGAAGCTCTGGCCCTGCTCGACCACGGTTTCGGCAGCGGTTTTCATGGCGGCCGCGATGCGCACCGGGCTTTGCGGCAGTACTTCCAGCGCGTGGTCGATCACCTTCATCTAGAGCTCACCCAGCGTGGTGGTGGTCTTGGACGTGGCGGTGGCAAGCGCGGTCCTGATCGCCGCCACCTTGGACGGCGCCGGGTCCAGCGACAGCGAGGCGCTGCCGATGGTGGCAATGGTGGCCTTGACCTGCGCCAGCGACTGGTTCAGCTCGGGCAGCACTTCGGCGCCTTCGATGCGGATGTCTTCCAGCACCGGCAGCAGGTTGAGCGGTACGGCAATGGCCGGCATCGAGGCCAGCGCCGGCAATTTCGCCAGCGCAGCGACGGCAGCAGCGGTGGCTGGCGGCGCCACCAGCCGGCCCGGCATCGCCTGGCGGCTCATTTCTTCCACCACCACGATGGCGCCGCTCACCAGGCGGCCGGCCAGCGCGTGCAGCCAGCCGTCGGCGCCGGCCTGGCTGGTGGCCAGCGACGGCCCCGAGCGCTGCAATACCCAGCGCAGTTCGGCGCGGGCAGCCGGCTCGGCGAGCCAGTAACGCAGGTATTGAAAAGCTTCCTCAGACGACACAAAACGCCGGCGAGCGCCTGGCGCATGCACGCCATTTCCATGCATCAATGCCTGTCCGACCTGGCCGCCAGATTCGTAAAAGGTAACGCGGCTGGAATGACGCCATAAGCTGGCCAGGGGATGCAGCATGGGTAACTTGAAGTGACTGTGGTCAACTGGAGACCGGGCCACAGTAACATGACGTGGTTGATAAGGCAATCGCTCAGGATGCCACACTTGGACCATGCCAGCATTGCACCATCAGTGCACCTCGATTAACATTAGGAAACATTCGGCGTCCGGAGCCGGCACAGAAAACATGACTAATGATTAACAAGTATTTTTTGAAAACACTGTGTCGTATCGGGTTGTGTCTGCTGACTCTGCTGACCTTGATGTGCACCCTGTCCACGACGGCGCGGGCGGCCGACGGCACCGCGCTCGACAATATCCGCAAGAAAAACCTCATCCGCATCGGCGTCAAGACCGACTTCGCGCCGTATAACTCGGTCAATGCCAAGGGCGAGACCGCCGGTTTCGAAAGCGATGTGGCGGAACTGATCGCCCAGCGCCTGGGCGTGAAACTCAAGAAAATCGGCATCACCACCGAGAACCGTTTCCAGAAACTCGAACTGGGCGACGTCGATATCCTGCTGGCCACGGTGGCCGACACCGCCGCGCGGCGCAAGATCGCCACCGCCGTGGAACCGGGCTATAACGAGACCGGGGTCAACGTGCTGTTCCCGCCCGGCCAGAGCGTCGATGCCTGGAGCAAGCTGCGCCAGGCCACCGTGTGCGCCGTGCAGGGCAGCTATTTCAACAAGCCGATGAGCGAGCGCTACCTGCTCTCGCTGCAAACCTATAAAACCGTGCGCGACGCTCACCTGGCCCTGCGCGACGGCCAATGCAAGGGCTTCCTGTACGCTACCGGGGCGCTGCAAAATACCCGCCTGAGCCCGGAGTTTGCCGGCTACGAGATGCCGCTGCCGAACGCCTTGTCCACGGCGCTGGCGATCTTCGTTCCGCGCAACGAACTCGATGGTGCCCTCGACCGCGCGCTGGGCGATATCCTGGCCGACCTGCACCGCACCGGCTGGCTGCTCGAGGCCAACCGCAAGTGGGGCATCGACACGACCGCCTGGCTGACTGCACAAGAGGAGATCTGGACCCGGCGCGACGAGAACGGCCAGTATGTGTGCACCCGCAACGACGACGGCCACTGGCCGGCGGCCTGCCGCAGCCCCGAATATGTCTCGAGCAACCAGGTCAGCGGCGTGCAGGCGCTGGGCCTGTGGATCAAGGAACAGCTCGGCGTGGACCTGAACTTCATCTACGATCCCTACGACCGTACCCAGTTCCTGACCGGCATTCTCTACACCATGGCGCTGATCGCCATCAGCATTGCCATCAGCCTGGCGCTGGGCATCGGCGCCGCCGTGCTGGTGGACGACAAGCGCGGCTGGGGCATCACCGCGGTGCATGCGGTGATGGCCTACGGCCGGCTGACGCCGCCGCTGCTGATGATGTACCTGATCTTCTTCGGCCTCGGCGGCTGGCTCATGCGCGAGACCGGCTTCAAGCTGTCGGCCTTCGCGGTCGCGGTGTTCTGTTCCGGCTACTACACGGGCGGGCTGGTGATGCGCGCCTTCCTGGAAGCGGCGCGCCACATCCGCACCTACGACGCCGACTACCGGCTGCGCCTGAACAACCTGCGCCGCACCGCCCAATACGCCACGTGGCCGGTCAAGCAGGCGCTGATCAATCTCACCAAGCAGACCATGATCGCCTCGGCCATCGCGATTCCCGAACTGCTGAGCGCGAGCAGCCTGCTGATCGCCGAGAAGGGCAACATCTTCCTGACCATGACGGTGCTGCTGATCACGTTCTTCCTGATCACCACGCTGTGGACGCGGATCTTCAACCAGATGGAAAAGGCCCTGGTGCCGCCGGTGGTGCAATCATGATCGACACGCTCTCCTTCCTGCTGACCTGGACGCCGTTCCTGCTGCAGGGCTTCCTGTGGAATATCTTCATCGCCATTTGCGCCGTGCTGCTCGGCACCTCGCTGGGCATCGGCCTGGCCTGGTTGCGGGTGCGCCGGGGCGGCAAACTGGGGGCGTTTGCCGCGCAGTTGTCCGCGTTCCTGCGCGGCGTGCCCACGCTGGCGCTAATCTTCTATGCCGTGTTCGTGCTGCCCAGCGAATTCACCGTGATCGGCACCGGCTTGACCGTGCAGATTCCGCAATGGGTAAAAGCGGTGATCGGCCTGTCGGCGGCGCCGCTGGCGTTTACCGCCGAGAGCCTGGTGGTAGCGTACCGCGCCTGGTCGCGCGGCGACATCGGCGCCGCGCTGCTGTTCATTCCGACCTGGATCAACGTGTTTTTGATTTCGTTCGTGGCCTCGAGCGCGTCGTCGCTGGTCGGTGTCAGCGAACTGGTGAGCCGCTGCAACACGGTGATCGCCGCCACCGGCACCAGCGTCATGGTGCCGGTGTACATTTATTGCAGTTTTTATTTCGTCATTACCTCGCTGGTTTTCACAGCGCTGGTGCAACGCTTCAAGAGTTCGCACTTCATGACGGGCGTGCATGCACGGCTGTCGCACGCCCACGCCCGCTCCCTGGAACCCGTATAGCCTGCTGACCGGCCATGCCCAGAGCATTATCCCTTTGAAGGAACGTCACTGCCATGCCCAAGCAACTTTCCCATGCCTTCGTTAATGAGAAGCTCCCCAACGCTACCGGGAAACAGGCCCTGAAGGCGTTCACTCCGGATAAGATCGCCCACCTGTGCAGCTTCGTGCCGCCGCAAAACCCGGCAGCATGGCTGGCCGCCACCGACGTTGCGGGTCACCTGTCCAACCGCCTGATCAAGACCACCAAGTCGCGCGGCGATACGCTGCAGGCAGTGGACCGGGCCTACAATGCCTGGATCAATTACCCGGATGCCAGCGGCGGCATCATGCACTTTGGCAATGCGGAGAACCTGAAGACCATGCTGGCGCAGTACATGGGCAAGGGCATCACGGGGAGCGTGGAGCTGTCGGCCTTCAGCACCAACTACCGCAACGAGCGCAACCAGAACAACGTCATGGGCCGGGTCTACGACCTGGTGACGCTGATTACCGCACTCAACAATACCGTCACGGTGGATAACGAGGAAAAGCGCAAGGAGACGCGCGAGAACATGCTGGCGCTCATCGCCAACATCAACGTCAACTGGAACTGGCAGGGCAATGCGCTCGGTGGCTTGAGCCTGCTACCGGGCGTTGACGATGTGATTGGCGCTACCGCCGGCGAGATGAAGCAGGAAATGGTGAGGGTGGCTACCGGCGGCGCCGCAGTCGTTGGCGCCGTCGCCTACGGCGCTTACGAAGCCAGCAAGGCCAATGCCCTCAAGCGCTTCACCGACATGCTGACGAAGATTAAGGATGCCTTCTGCGAGTGGGGCGGCAATATGCTGGCCAAGTTGCGCAAGGGCGATCCGGCCACCTACGTCTCGATGATCAGCAACGTACTCAAGGTGGTGTTGAAGTATGCCGCCAAGGCAGCGTCGGAATTCGTCGGCTCCGTCACCGACATCACCCAGGGCGTCATTGGCGTGATCCAGGACGCGATCACGCGCAGCAAAATCACGCTGCAGTCGGTACAACTGGTCACCGTCGAGGCGGGATTTGCCAAGCTGCGTACCGGTATCAAGAATGGCATCATCGCGCGCCAGGCGGTGGCGGGATGGTCGATCGTCAAGGGTACGGCATCGACCGTGGCGTCGGCGCTGGCCTCGCCGGCAGCCAGCAAGATCATCGACCTGGTGCTGGGCGGCTTCGAGTTCGGTTTCAAAATGCTGTACAACTATTTCGAAAGCGAGCGTATCAAGAAGTTCCGCGCCGAAGCCGTGGCCATGTGGACCCGCCTGGCCGCCAGCAAGACCGCGCCGGTCGTGGTGGCAGCGCCAGCAGGGGCAGCGCCATCGGCAACGGCACCGCCGTCAGCCCCGGTGCGGCCGGGGCTGATGCGCCAGCCAGCGATTGCCCCCAGTGTCCGCAAGGCACTGGAGGGGCCGCCGCCACCGCCCACCGGCAGCATGGTGGAGTTCAAGGCGGCCGGGTATACCCCCGATCAATTCGTCAACAACTGGCGCGGCGCCTTCCTCAATTTCCTCGATTCGATGGTCAAGGCCAGTCCGATCATGGCTGCGGTGGTGGTCAACTCCGGCCTGGTCGGCGAGGCTGCCGACATCTTCCATGCAGCGACACCACGCAGCGACCAGGACGAGACGGTGCTGGCCGTGGATCACCTGAAAATTATTCAGCAGGAAGCGAAAGAGCTGTACCAGGCTTCCGGGTTCGAGGTCTTGCCGGCGACCATCAGCGAACTTGCGGACGGCACACGCGCCACGTTCGAACGTCTGCTGCAAAATTGCCAGATGAAACCTCAAAACCCTGTGCTGGTAACACCCTGACACCCGCCACGTAAAAAATCCCGCCGTGCCGCTGTAATATTGCGGCACTGCGGGATTTTTTTACGGGTACCGACGCTTAACGACGCCAGCCGCCGCGATGGCCGCCGTAGTAACCGCGACCGCCGCCGCCGCCCCAGTAGCGGCCGAAGCCGAAGTTCAGGCCGATCGACACGGGCGGATAGTAGTACGACGGCGCCGGCTGGTAATACACAGGGGCCGGCTGGTAGATCACCGTCGATGGCTGGGTGATGTACGTGGTGGTGGTGGTGACGGGCTGCTCGGTATACACCACGCGCGAACTCGACTGCGGCGGCAGTTCTTCGGTCGTGTAAACCGGTCCGGACGACTGCCCCGGCGCTCGGTCGGATGGCGTGACGGAGACCGTGCGCCACTGGTAGGGGTCGTGGACGACCCGGGTGCTGGTGTAATAAGGTTGCTGGGTAGCGCATCCCGTCAGCGCCGCCAGCACGCCGACCACTGCAAAGATCGATTTCATCGCCAATTCTCCTTGTTCAGAATCACACTATAAAAGGAAGTGTAGCGCGAAAGCAGCGCCATTACAGCTTGTTACACGGTTCATGCCGTGAAATGAAAAAGGAGCCGCAAGCGGCTCCCCTTTTCTACGCAACAACTATCCAATCAGTCGAGTTTCCACGCGTAATCGACCTTGGTCCAGGTTTCAGCTGGCGCGCCGTCCTTGGTGCCTGGTTTGAACTTGCAGGCGGACAGGGCCTTGATGGCAGCCTTGTCCAGGTTCTTGAAACCGCTGGTCTTCTCGACCTTGGAGTCGGCCACCGAGCCGTCCGGCTTGACCAGGAACGACATCGATACCGTACCCTGCTCTTCGTTCATCAGCGACGCTTTAGGATATTCGGCCTTGCAGTTCTTGGAGTCGAAGCTGGCTGGCACTTCGGCGGCAAACACGGCTGGTGCGCTCGATACGAGAACCGCTGCAACCAGACCCAACATACGCTTATTCGTCATCATGATTTTTCCCCTATGGATAGTGTGGCGGTTCAGGTGTTACAGCTTCCAGCTATAGTCGACCTTGGCCCAGGTCTGCGCGACTGCGCCGTCCTTGGTGCCCGGCTTGAATTTGCAGGCCGACAGTGCTTTCATGGCGGCTTTGTCGAGGTTCTTGAAGCCGCTCGATTTTTCCAGTTTGGAATCAACAACGTTACCGTCCGCGCCAACCAGGAAGGCCATCTTGACGTCGCCCTGCTCTTCGTTGATCAGCGACGCTTTTGGATATTCAGCCTTGCAGTTCTTGGCATCGATGGTTGCCGGAACTTCTGCAGCCATGGCGGCAGCGGAGGTGGCGGACAGCAGGAAGGCGGCGATTACGGTCGAAAACTTGGTCATTTAATTTCTCTCAATTATTCTTAACAACGTTAAAGGTTCGGGTTCCCGGCCCGCCTTGGCGTTCCCACCATCACGCAACAACGTGACAGCAGCCCGGGCAATACTTAAATCGTTAAAACTCTTCCCACTCGTCAGCGCTGGCGGTGCTGGTCGCGTTGACGACTTTCTTCGGCTTGGCTGCCGGTGCGGGCGCTGGCTTGCTCGCCAGTTTCTTTACCGGGGCACGGGTTGCGGCGGCGATCGGCTTCACTGCTGCCTTCGCTACTGCGACTTTCGGGGCTGGCGCGTACACCGGAGCAGTTGCGCGCTCCTCGCCTTCCACCAGCTTGAAGATGCTGACGACGCGGGACAACTCGTCGGCCTGATCTTGCAAGCTCTTAGCTGCGGCGGCGGATTCTTCCACCAGCGCGGCGTTTTGCTGGGTCATGCTGTCCATCTCGATGATCGACAGGTTGACTTGTTCGATACCGGCGCTCTGCTCCTGGCTGGCGTTGGCGATCTCGCTCATGATGTCGGTCACGCGGCGCACCGACGATACGACCTCTTCCATCGTCACACCGGCCTGGCCGACCAGCTTGGTGCCGGCGCCAACTTTTTCCACCGAGTCATCGATGAGCATCTTGATTTCTTTGGCGGCGCCAGCGGAACGCTGCGCCAGGTTACGCACTTCGGACGCCACCACCGCAAAGCCACGGCCTTGTTCGCCAGCACGGGCTGCTTCCACGGCAGCGTTCAGCGCCAGGATGTTGGTCTGGAAAGCAATGCCGTCGATCACGCCGATGATGTCGACGATCTTCTTGGCCGACGCGTCGATCGAGCTCATGGTGTTGACCACTTCCGACACCACCTTGCCGCCCTTGATCGCCACATCCGATGCAGCCGAGGCCAGCTGGTTGGCTTCCCGGGCGTTGTCGGCATTCTGTTTCACGGTCGAGGTCAGCTCTTCCATGGCGGTCGCGGTTTTTTCCAGCGAGCTGGCCTGCATTTCGGTACGGGCCGACAGGTCGGTGTTACCGGCGGCGATTTCGCGGGTGGCGGTGCCGATTGTCTCGGTGCCGGAGCGAACCTGGCCCACGATATCGACCAGGCTGTCGCGCATTTCACGCATTTCGTACAGCAGGCTGCTCTTGTCGTTGCTGCTGGTGTTGATCGCTATTGCCAGGTCGCCATTGGCGATGCTGCTGGCGATGGCCGAGGTGTAGGCAGGTTCGGCGCCCAGCTGTTTCAGCAGGCCACGGGTGATCACCACGGCTGCGCCCACCGAGATCGCCACGGCCAGCAGGCCCACGATGATCATGAAGGTACGACCGCTGGCGAAGCCCTTGGCGGCCTCCACTTGCATTTCGGCGTTCAGCTTGTCTTCCAGGGCACCTAACTGGTCCAGTGCGGCCATCCACTTGACTTGCGCCGGACGGATTTCCTTGATCAGCACACGGGTGGCGGCTTCGGCCTGCCCGCTCACCCACAGGTCGGTTGCCTTGGCGATGGCCGGCATGGCAATCGCTTCCTGTTCCTTGATGGTGGCCAGCAGGGCCTTCTCTTCAGGCAGGGCTTCAACGGCGAACTTGGCGCTCAGTTTGTTTTGTGAATCGGCGTAGGCCGCTGCCAGGGCTTTGACATTGCTCAAATCCTTGGCCATGTCGTCCGGATCGCTCAGCAGGGTGAGGATACGCAGCGTGCTGACGCGGGTAGCAACATTGGTGCGCATATCGGTCACCAGGCGGGTGACAACGTTGTTGACGCTGATGACGTGGTCGAGGCGATCCTGGATTTGTGCCATGCGGAAGATGCCAACCGTGGTCACCGCGACCAGGAAGATCAGGACCAGGGCGAATCCGAGGCCCAGGCGCATGCCAACTTTCATTTTTGCTAAATTCATTTCGTCTCTTCGTAAGTGACACTGTTGATAAGAATTTGCCCTGAACGGCCTGTCGGGGGGTAGGACACAGCCAATCCAAACATTGCAGCTAAGAAACAAAGCATGACATTAGCAAACAATGACTGCGAATGCAAAATTTGGCGCCCCACCAGCGTCGCGTTGTCGTTTTTGCGTCGCAATACACACACGAAAGACGGTGGATAGAGGTGTATGGAGAGGATTATAGAGGCAAATTTTTCCGCAGGGCAAGTAAAAAATATCTAGATGCACTGGAAACATAATTTCTGAGTGGAAATTCCAACACTTGAAAATTATGCTTGCTAGTCACCCAAATAGTTGGATGAAAGTGTCATTGAAAACGCGGCGCCGGGAGGCGCCGGTGGTGGTGCGGAAGTGTCAGGGTATTGCGGCGAAAATCAGGCAGGAATCAGGCTGGAATCAGGCGTAACCAAGGCGGGCTGCGGCCTGGCGCACCAGGGTGGCGTCGCCGGCGGCCAATTGTTTCGAGTCTGACAGGGTCTGGCGGAACGACTTGGCGCCCGGCAAACCTTGCATCAGTCCCAGCATGTGGCGCGTAATCGAATTCATCTTCAGGCCGAGCGGGCCGTACTGCGCCAGCTGCGCCTGGATGTACGGGATCATCGCTTCGAGCACTTCGGGGCGCGATTTCGGCTCGGTGGTGGCGCCATAGTAGCGCTGGTCGAACGTGGCCATCAAGAACGGGTTGTGATACGCCTCGCGGCCCAGCATCACGCCATCGACATGACGCAGGTGCTCGTCGATCTCCGCTTCGGTCTTGATGCCACCGTTGATGATGATTTCAAACTGCGGGAAATCACGCTTGAGGCGGTAGGCGAAGTCGTACTTGAGCGGCGGGATTTCGCGGTTTTCCTTGGGCGACAGGCCTTTCAGGATGGCGTTGCGCGCGTGAACGATGAACGTGGTGCAGCCGGCGTCGGCCACGGTACCGACGAAATCGCGCACGAAATCGTAACTTTCGGTTTTATCGATGCCGATGCGGTGCTTGACGGTGACATCGATATCGACCGCGTCGCGCATGGCTTTCACGCAATCGGCCACCAGTTGCGGCTCCGCCATCAGGCAGGCGCCGAACGCACCCTTCTGTACCCGCTCGGACGGGCAACCGCAATTGAGGTTGATCTCGTCGTAGCCCCACTGCTCGCCCAGCTTGGCGCTGGTGGCCAGGTCGGCCGGGTCGCTGCCACCCAGTTGCAGCGCGACCGGGTGTTCTTCGTCGTTGAAGCGCAGGTGCCGTTCGACGTCGCCATAGACCAGCGCGCCGGTGGTGACCATCTCGGTATACAGCCAGGTGTGCTGGCTGATATGGCGGTGGAACACGCGGCAGTGGCGGTCGGTCCAGTCCATCATCGGCGCCACGGACAGGCGGCGGCCCGGCACAGGGGCGGTGTCGGCGGCAATGTCGGTCGTGTGCGGAGCGGGAATGGTCATGGCGGCAACTGCTGGTGGGGTATGGGGGTCGTCATTATACCGCCAAACGCCACCCCGCCGCCCCGGCCGTAATTCCCGCATAGTTGGCAAAAATAACAAAATTCATCGGTATTCCCGCATATTCACCTTCTCATTCCAGCATGAATCCCGAAGAATATGCCTCAGACAACAATCATTCGTCACCAGGGACAACCATGAATTTCGGCGCCAGGCTCAAGCAGATCAGAACCGACAAGAACCTCACCCAACCGCAGTTTGCCGAGTTGATCGGCATCGAGCAGTCTTATCTCTCCAAGCTCGAGAACGACAAGTCGCAGCCGTCGGCCGAGATGTTCGGCAGCATCATCAAGGCGCTGGGCATGGCGCCCGAAGTTTTCCTGGCCGATCTCGACCAGGATACGCAGGCATCGCTGCGCCATATTCCTCAAGTGAGCCAGTTCCGCGAAGGCGTGACCATCCGGCGCGTGCACCATGCGCGGCGCTATATCTTTGGTGCAGCCGCCGCTGCGGCACTGGGCTTTGCCATGATGCTGGCGGCAAACGACGGCATCTTCTTTCCCAACAATCAGTACAAATATGTTTCCAAGGGCGTCATCGCGCCCGGCGAATCCGAGACCATCTTCGAGCAATACCGCCGTATCCAGGAAATGAGAATGATGGCCAAGATCATCACCATCGAAGAAATGGCGCGCTTGCAGGCCGAGTTCGAATCGAACCGGATCAGGCACATGACGGTCGAGTCATGGCGCGACCGCGGCAGCGTGTATTTCGAGAATGTGGAAGGCGGACGGCGCATGTTCGAACTGGCCGACAAACGCTACGTCCATTCGGAGGCCAACCGGATCCTGCAATACCTGGGCGCCCTGCTCGCTTTCTGCGCACCGCTGATTCTGCTCGTCGAATGGCGGCTGCGGGCGGCAGCCCGGCGCATCACCCGCACTTCCGATAATTAAACAAACCAATCATGACAAAGGAGACACCATGTCGCACTTGAGAACCTTTCTGGCCGGCGCCACCACCATGGCCAGCGCGCTGGCAGCAGTCTTTGTGCTCACCGGTTCGAGCGATCCCGGCAGGAAGGCGAATTTTGACGAGATCACGGTCGGCCGCATCAATATCGTCGAACCCGATGGCACCAAACGCCTCGTTATTTCGAATCGCGCCCAGTTCCCCGGCGCCTTCCACGAAGGCAAGGAAATCGAGCGCCCCAACCGCCGCGCGTTTGCCGGCATGCTGTTCATCAATGAGGAAGGCACGGAAAACGGCGGCTTTCTGCAGAAAGGCAGTATCGAAGGAGCCAGCGGCAAGATCGACTCGGGACTGTCGCTGACGTTCGACCGCTTCCGCCAGGACCAGGCGCTGCAATTGCTGAACACCGACAACGAGAACTCGCAGCGCACCGCTGTGCTCATCAACGATGTGCCGAACTTCAAGGTCACGTCGATGGATGACCATCCGCGCTTCCGCGAGGAAGCAAGCAAGCTGGACCGTGCCGGGCAGAAAGCCTACTGGAACAAGCTGACCGAAGAAGGACGGCTCGGCGTCAACCGCATCTGGCTCGGCAACACCGCCGATAAGGGATCATCCTTGCAACTGAAGGATGCCCAGGGCCGCGTGCGCATGATGTTGCTGGTCGGCGCAGACGGCAAGGCCGAGATCCAGATGCTCGATGAAGCCGGCAAGGTGGTCCGCAGCATCACCCCAGCCTTGTAAGCGCCGCCGCTCAACGCATGCACCACGGCTACGCCGCGTCTCCGGCCTGCTGCTTCTTGCGCACCACGGCCAGCTTTGGCCCGAACATGGCGGCCACGCGTTCGAGGCGTTGGGCGGCGTCGCCGGTGACGGTGCCGGTGGCGCCCACCACCTGGCGCACGATGCCCAGCGCAGTTGCGCGCGCGTCGGGGTCGTCCGGCAGCAGCAATGGCAAGTCGCGCATTGCTGCTTCTTCGGCCACCTGCAACATCAGGTACTGCTCGCGCAAGACGGTCTTGAAGCGGGTGACGCTCAATTCCTGGTCATCGGCAGTACGCAAACGCAACTGGCGGATGGTGGCAAACGCGCGTTCGTCGGCCGCGCTCATCTCCGGGCTGCGGTAGATATACAGCAGTCCTCGAATGATCGCTTCGGTCGTGCCGCCTTCGGCGGTCTTGCCGGCGGCCGCGGTGCGGTAGGCGTCGAGTGCTGCTTCACGCGCCAGGTCGCGGCCGATGCGGCGCGGCGCGCCGTTTTCAGCACGCAAGCCCACCATTGCCTGCAACACGGGCGAGCCGTACACATCGAGGAAGAATTTCTCGGTGGCCTGGTCGCGTACGTCGCGGTACGCGTCGAGCGAGGCGACGATCTGCTTCGACATGGCATCCTGCATCTGCAGGAAAATATTGTCCTTGGCAACCGGGCGGCGTTGCGCGCGCACCCTGTCGGCCAGCGCCGGGATGCCATCGAGCAGCTTGTTCTTGTTCGAGAACGCCGTGTAGCGCAAGCGCATCGGGTGCGCTTCGCGCAATTGCTTGGCGCTGTGCTCGGTCACCAGGCTCTTGACGACCGGGCTGACAAAGGTGCGGTACAGGCCCTGGTTGATTTCCGACACGCGCGCCACGGTGGCAAAGCGGCGTTCGTCTTCGGCATCGTTGCCGCCCAGCGCGCGCAGGGAGTCGAGCGTGCGGCGCTCGAAGCGCATCACGTAGTCGCCGCCCATCATGTCGCCAGCCGCCAGTTCTTCCTGCAACATCTCCTCATCTTTTTCCAGGAACACCGCTTCGTACAGGCCGGGCGGCATGATGTCGATCATGTCCATCGCGGCGGTGAACTCCTCGTGTTCCTTGTTGGCTACCGAGGCGGAAACGAAAATGCCGAGGTGGCCGATACTCTGGTGCATCGAGTAAATGATGGTCTGGCCGCCGGCGACCAGCGCGGCGTCGTTCTCGTACAGGTCCAGCACCCAGCCCAGCGCCTGCTGCGGCGGCGTGATATCGTCGCCCCACGAGCAGAACACCACGATCGGCGACTTGATGTTGCGCAGGTCGATGCGGTGGCCGTCGCTGTCGAGCAGCGCCGCTTCGCTCAGGCGGTTGCCGACGAACAGCGAGTCGGCGATGTACTGCATTTCGCCGGCGTTGAGCAGCACCGGGTTGCCCCACCATTTTTCGAACTCCAGGAAGCGCGGCGCCTCGGTATCGATTTTCGAATAGACGTTGTAGTTCTTGCTCCACAGCGTGTTCGACGGATTCATCTTCTCGAAGTTGGCCACCAGTTGGGCGCCGTCGAAGATGCCGTTGCCGAGGTCGCCCGCAAGCGATGTCATCCAGGTACCACCCAGCGCGCCGCCCAGGTAGCGCAGCGGATTCTTGCCGCGCACGCCAGCCCAGTACGACAGCGGTGCGCCAGCCAGGACCAGCGGACCGACCAGGTCAGGTTTTAACGCTGCGGTCATCATGATTTGCCAGCCGGCCTGGCAGTTGCCGATCAGGGCCGGCTTGCCATCGGCTTGCGGGTGGCGCTCGGCCACGTGGGCGATGAACGCCGCTTCGGCGCGGCACACGTCCTCGATGGTCTGGCCAGGCACCGGCACCGGCGTAAAGCCGACGAAGTAGCACGGGTGGCCGGCCTTGAGCACGACGCCGATTTCGCTGTCGTGCTTCATGCCGCCGATGCCGGGGCCATGGCCCGCGCGCGGGTCGAACACGATGAACGGACGCTTGGTGGGATCGGGCGCGACGCCGTCCGGCGGCGCTATATAGCACAGGCCGTAATTCACGGGCCGCTCGAGCGTGCGGCCATCCATGATGATTTCAAACGGGAAACTCAGTACATGCGGCGCCGTCTTGGCGGCGCGGGCGATGGTATCGGTGCCGCGCTGGCGCAGCACATCGAGAAACAGGATCGACCGCTGGCAAGCGTCCACCCAGTAATCAAGCCCTTGCTGGGCGACGTTGAACGGACTGCCGGGCCAGTTCAACAGCCCGGCCCAAGGGTTATTCTTTTCTTCACTCACGGAAATCCTCCAGTCATGTTGCCATGCACCAAAGTACTCCAGCGCCGCAGAAAAGGCAAACGAATCCGGATCATGAAAACGCTGGCAAAGCCAGCATTGGTTCATCTGGAAATGATCCGCATCAATAAAAAAAAGCCGCCCGAAGGCGGCTTTCTGGTCTGGCAGAAGCTATTACGCTTCGCGCGATGCTTTCTTACGCTCGTGCTCTTTCAGGAAGCGCTTGCGCAGACGGATCGATTTCGGGGTGATTTCCACCAGTTCGTCGTCGTCGATGAATTCAACAGCGTATTCCAGCGACATCTGGATCGGCGGCACCAGGCGCACGGCTTCGTCGGTACCCGACGAACGCACGTTGGTCAGCTGCTTGCCCTTGATCGGGTTGACGACCAGATCGTTGTCACGCGAGTGGATACCGATGATCATGCCTTCGTACACCGGGTCGTTGTGGACCACGAACATACGGCCGCGATCTTGCAGTTTCCAGATAGCGTAGGCAACAGCGGCGCCGTCGTCCTGCGAGATCAGCACGCCGTTGCGACGGCCGCCCAGTTCGCCTTTCGAGGCATCAACCGGAGCGTACGCATCGAACACGTGGCTCATCAGGCCGGTACCACGGGTCAAGGTCATGAATTCGCCCTGGAAGCCGATCAGGCCACGTGCTGGAATACGGTATTCCAGACGCACACGGCCTTTGCCGTCCGATTCCATGTTTTGCAGGTCGCCACGACGACGGCCCAGCTCTTCCATG
>Ga0308164_10000208_pt1 | contig 138707 bp, 102 predicted proteins | sample PhyTR2_FD_201031 | JGI IMG/M metagenome (GOLD analysis project Ga0308164, IMG submission 201031) | Phyllosphere microbial communities from UC Gill Tract Community Farm, Albany, California, United States - DLSLT.R2 | ecosystem: Host-associated > Plants > Phyllosphere > Unclassified | place...
GCGGCGTGCCGTGGCGCTTCAGGTACGACGGCGCGGCCACGACTACCCGTTCGTTATCGGCCAGCTTGACGCTGACCAGGTTGGAATCGGCCAGGCTGGCGATGCGGATGGCAACGTCGATGCCTTCGCCCACGATGTCGGTGACGCGATCGGTCATGTTCAGTGTGGCGGTCAGATCCTGGTGCTCGGCCAGGAACGACGGCAGCAGCGGCGCCACGTGCTGGCGGCCGAAGCCGGCCGGAGCCGAGATCAGCAGGTGACCAGTGGCGCGGGCGCTGCGCGCCGCCACCGCAGACTCCGCTTCTTCCAGCTCGCCCAGGATGCGCTGGCAATCTTCGAGAAATGCGGCGCCTTCGTCGGTCAGCGCCAGCTTGCGCGTGGTGCGCTGCAGCAGCTTGACGCCGAGCCGCGCTTCCAGCGCATCAAGCCGGCGGCCGATCATGGCCGGGGCAATGCCCTCGGCCCGTGCGGCAGCCGACAGGCTGCCCCTGGCGACTACCTCGACAAAGGTGGAAATCTGTCTGAATTGACCCATCTGAAACTTTCTATCTGTGACAAAAACGCATGGATGAAGTGATTTTTAGTCTCGTTTGTATAACTTAATAGTGAATATACTGTAAAAAAACCCACCGCGTCACCGCGCCGCCACATAAAAAAAGAAAGCGGCGTGCGCGTTGTGGCGATGCTTATAATTTGGTATGGAAGTTAACTTTTCTCTTGGAGACTTTACACATGACGCAGCCTTTCGCACACTCGCTCGATCTGCCCCAGGGCATGGAAATCACTGGTGAAATCAAGCCCGGCTACGAAGCCATCCTGACCGCCGACGCACTGAACCTGGTGGTTATGCTCACGCGCGAGTTCGAAGCGCGGCGCCAGCAGTTGCTGGCCGTGCGGGTCGAACGGGCGCAGCGCCTCGACGCCGGCGAGCGGCCCGATTTCTTGCCCGAAACCGCGCACATTCGCGACGGCGACTGGACCATTGCACCGATCCCGGCTGCGCTGGCGTGCCGCCGCGTGGAAATCACCGGCCCGGTCGAGCGCAAGATGGTGATCAACGCCCTCAATTCCGGCGCGGACAGCTACATGACCGACTTCGAAGATTCGAACACGCCCAACTGGGACAACCAGCTGACCGGTCAGATCAATATGAAGGATGCGGTACGCCGCACCATCGCGCTCGAGCAAAACGGCAAATCGTACAAGCTCAATGAAAAAATCGCCACGCTGGTGGTGCGTCCGCGCGGCTGGCACCTCGACGAAAAACACGTGCTGGTCGATGGCAAGCGCGTTTCCGGCGGCATTTTCGATTTTGCGTTGTTCATGGTCCACAACGCCAAAGAACAACTGGCGCGCGGCGCCGGCCCCTACTTTTATTTGCCCAAGATGGAGTCGCACCTGGAAGCGCGGCTGTGGAACGACATCTTCGTGCGGACCCAGAACGAGCTGGGCCTGCCGCAAGGCACGATCAAGGCGACCGTGCTGATCGAAACCATCCTGGCTGCGTTCGAGATGGACGAAATCCTGTACGAGCTGCGTGAACACAGCTCGGGCCTGAACGCCGGCCGCTGGGATTACATCTTCTCGTGCATCAAAAAATTCAAGCTCGATAAAGATTTTTGCCTGGCCGACCGCGCCAAGGTCACCATGACGGCGCCGTTCATGCGCGCCTACGCGCTGCTGCTGCTCAAGACCTGCCACAAGCGCAATGCACCGGCCATCGGCGGCATGGCGGCCCTGATTCCCATCAAGAACGATCCCGAGAAAAACGACGTGGCCATGGGTGGCGTGCGCAACGACAAGGCGCGCGATGCAACCGATGGTTACGACGGCGGCTGGGTGGCCCACCCGGGCCTGGTCGACTTGGCCATGGCCGAGTTCACCAAGGTGCTGGGCGACCAGCCGAACCAGATCGGCAAGCAGCGTCCCGACATCGAGGTCACGCGCGAGCAGTTGCTGGACTTCAAACCGGAAGCGCCTATTACCGAGGCGGGCCTGCGCTACAACATCAACGTGGGCATACACTACCTGGGCAGCTGGCTGGCTGGCAACGGCTGCGTGCCGATCCATAACCTGATGGAAGATGCGGCCACCGCCGAAATCAGCCGCTCGCAGGTGTGGCAGTGGATCCGTTCCGATAAGGGTGTGCTGGAAGACGGCCGCAAAGTGACCGCCGACATGGTGCGCGCCATGATTCCGGAAGAGCTGGCCAAGGTGCAGCGCGATGCCCCTGGCGGTGACGGTCCCACGTACCCGCGTGCCGCGCAAATCTTCGAGGAAATGTCCACCTCGACCGAATTTGCCGAGTTCCTGACCTTGCCGCTCTACGAAGAAATCTGATCAAGTTATCAGTCGTCGACCCGTCATTCCCGCGCAGGCGGGAATCCAATGTGCGCGTGCATAGCCACGACGGACCTGGATTCCCGCCCGGGTTGTAGCGACTTAAAAATCATTCTTCCACAACCGCAATGCCGTAAACGTCGCCAGCGGCGTATCGATACGGTCCAGCTTGCCCGCCTTGACCAACTGCTGCGCAATTGCCGGTTCGCGATAGCGCAAAAACGGGTTGGTGGCTTTTTCAATCGCTATGGTGCTGGGCACCGTGGGCAGGTCATGCTCGCGCTTGTCGGTTTCCACCTTTACCCGCTCCTGCAACGCCACGTTGTCCGGCTCCACCACGCGCGCAAAGCGCAGGTTGGACAGCGTATATTCGTGGGCGCAGTAGACCTTGGTATCATCGGGCAGCGCGGCCAGCTTGCCGAGCGAGCTGATCATCTGCGCCGGGGTGCCTTCGAACAGCCGGCCGCAGCCGCCGGCAAACAGCGTGTCGCCGCAGAACAGCCAGGTGGGGTCGGTGCCGGTGGGCGCGCGCACATAAGCGATGTGGCCCATGGTATGGCCCGGCACATCGAGGACGCTGACGCGCAGCGCCAGGCCCGGGACGTCGAACTGCTTGCCTTCGCCGACTGGCAGGGTCACCACTTCGATCGACTCGTTACGCGGTCCGTAAACGGGAACCTGGTAATGCTGTAATAATTCGGGAACGCCGCCGATGTGGTCAGCATGGTGATGGGTCAGTAGAATGGCAGTAAGCCTGAGGCCGTTTGCTTTCAACGCGGCGAGGACCGGCTTGGCTTCACCCGGATCGACAACTGCGGCATGCACGCCGTCATGGATCAGCCACAGGTAGTTGTCTTTGAACGCTGGAATCGTAAGAACACTGAGAGCTTGTTGAGAAGATATGGTCATTGGATCGCTAAAGGCTGGACATGGATAAGGCAGGATCGGAACAATCCATTATAGCGCTGGAAGGTTGGCTGCAAACGCCCGCTGGTGTGTACATGCGTGCGTGGGAACAAACCTGTCTCGATAATTTAACGGTCGATATATTCGGCTACAACGCAGTCCAGATCGGCCTGCCGCAAATCGATGCGCTGGCCGCCAACCGCATGCCCAACAAATGGCTGGTCGACCGCAAGGTGCGCCCCGAGAACATGGTGCGTGCCACGCTGCCGCCCCCCGCTGGCAGCATCATGCCCGTGATCGAATTGCCGCTGGCGCCAGCGATACGGCCGGTCTCGCTCACGTGCGATTTCACCGAGTTGCCGTTCGCCTCGCAGAGCCTCGACCTCGTGGTGCTGCCGCATGTACTGGAATTTTCTACCGATCCGCACCAGGTGCTGCGCGAAGTCGAGCGGGTGCTGATTCCGGAAGGGCAGGTGATCATTTGCGGATTCAATCCCACCAGCTTGTGGGGCGCGCGCCATTTGCTGCGGCGCGTGGGCGGCGCCTCGTTCCTGCCGCCCACCGAAGCGCTGATCACTATGCCGCGCATGAAAGACTGGTTAAAATTGCTGAATATGGGCGCCAGTCACAGCCACCTCGGCTGCTACGCGCCGGCCTGCCGCACAGATAAATGGTTGCAGCGCTACGCATTCATGGATAATGCCGGTCCGCGCTGGTGGCCGTTCTTTGGCGGCGTGTACGTCATCCAGGCCATCAAGCGCGTCAAAGGCATGCATTTGATCGGCCCGGCATGGGCCAAAAAATCGGCGTCGACCCAGGCGGTCGTGCCGGCAACGAACAAACGACGGGAGCAGCACGATGGACAAGGTTGAAATTTTTACCGATGGCGCCTGCAAGGGCAACCCCGGCCTCGGCGGCTGGGGCGCGTTTCTGGTGGCAGGCGAGTCCGAGAAGGAAATTTGCGGCGGCACGCACGATACCACCAACAACCGCATGGAATTGCAGGCTGTGATCGAGGCCCTGGCTATCCTCAAGCGCCCGTGTAACGTGGTGCTGCATACCGACAGCCAGTACGTGCAAAAAGGCATCAGCGAATGGATCCATGGCTGGAAGGCGCGCGGCTGGAAAACTGCATCCAAGGAACCGGTCAAGAACGAAGACCTGTGGAAGGCGCTCGACGTCGCCCAGGCGCTGCACACGGTGGAGTGGCGCTGGGTACGCGGCCATAACGGCCATCCGGGCAACGAGCGTGCCGACATGCTGGCCAATCGCGGCGTGGAAGTAGCGCGCGCCGCCAGGCGGTAAAAGCGGCGGGTCCGCGCCAGTTGCGCCTGCTATACTGGCGCGCTTGAAATTTGCAATCTCCGAAACACTATGCGCCAAATCGTACTCGACACCGAAACCACCGGCATCAATCCCAAGCTAGGCAACCGCATCATCGAAATCGGTTGCGTCGAGCTCGAGAACCGTATGCTGACGGGGAATAATTTTCACGTCTACATCAACCCGGACCGCGAATCGGAAGAAGGCGCACTCAATGTCCACGGCCTGACCACCGAGTTCCTGCGCGATAAACCGCGCTTTCACGAGATCGTGGATGCATTGCGCACGTACATCCAGGGTGCCGAAGTCATCATCCATAACGCGCCGTTCGATCTGGGTTTTCTGAACCACGAGTTCCGGCTGCTGAACCTGCCAGACTTTTCCAGTCACATCGGCGGCGTGATCGACACCCTGGTGCACGCCAAGGAGCTGCACCCCGGCAAACGCAATTCGCTCGATGCCTTGTGCGACCGCTACGGTATTTCAAACGCCCACCGCAAACTGCACGGCGCGCTGCTCGACTCGGAATTGCTGGCTGACGTCTATCTGGCCATGACGCGTGGTCAGAACAGTCTGGGCATGGACGAGGAGGAGGTCGTGGTGGTCGGCGCCGAACTGCTGGCGCCGGTGGCGATGGCCGACATCATCTTCCTGCCGGCCACCGAAGACGAGCTGGCGGCGCACGCCGAATCGCTGGCGGGGCTGGACAAGGCGGTCAAGGGCCAGTGTATCTGGACCGCCAGCCTGGCACCGCAGTTGCCGGCTTGAGCGTAAAAGGAAGAATTTTCATATTTACCCTTCCAATTTGCACGGCACGTATGGCATAATTCGCCTCGCTTCGGGAGGTTAGCTCAGGGGTAGAGCACTGCATTCACACTGCAGGGGTCGCAAGTTCGAAACTTGCACTTCCCACCAAGATTACGTTATATATCAAAGGCTTACGCAATTTTATGCGTAGGCCTTTTTTGTTTGGTATGTAAAAAGTATGAAAAACTTTGGAAGATTTTCACGGCTTTTGACAGCCGCTGATGGACAGAAAATTTTTTGATGTTGTCGCGATTTCACGACGAGGAGACATTGTCTAGCTCGCTGGTTAATCCCCCATCAACGATGCGCGCCGGAAGCAGAGGCTATGCGGCGAGGGCCAATTTCTGAATCGGCGTGATGTCGCCGATTGCCATGCGTGGCCGGTCGTGATTGTCTGTCCATAACCAGCGCGTGGCAAAGTCCTGGATCTCGTCCAAGGAATCGAACAGATGATGCGCCAGCCGGTCATAGCGTACGGTGCGGTTATAGCGTCAAGCCTTTGCGGTGGAAGTCGTTAATGACGTTGAATAGGCGAATGTTGCGTCTAATTAACACACCAACCCGGTGAAAACGAAAATTTTAAAAAGTAATCAGCAAAACGACCAGCATGGTTTTATTTATCTTTTCATAATCAAATTCGATTGATATCGTGGCTGCCTGCGCGTCGAATCGCTAACTTTCCGGGAGTAACCTTTGCATAGAAAAGCATAACGGCGCAGTGCAGTAGTGCTGCTCTGGCTGATAGTCGGCCTGGAGGGCGTCGCGCTGGCCCAGTCTGCCGCGTTGGAACCGACGCCGCAGCAGTCGAGCACGGTAGTGGTGACGGCGCCGCGCCCCGACAAGCAGCCGAGTGCAAATGTCGAAGCGCGGATCCGGAAAATGGTCGCGCGGCAGGCCACCATGCTGGCGCCATTGCTGAACTTGTGCAGCAGGGGCCTGATTGCCGACCTGGAGTTTAAATTCATGTGCGGCCGGACCCAGATCCAGGCGCGCAACAAGACTCTCGGTGAAGCGCTGGCAGCCTTCGAGCAACACGATTATCCTTTAGCGCTGCAGCAGTTCGAGGCCGCGTACTCCAAGGTGGGCTACCATGATGCCGCCCTGATGCTGGCGCATATGCATTTCCAAGGACTCGGCACGCCGGTGGACACGGTCCAGGGCACCAGGTGGCTGCGGACGGTGGCCGAAGACCGTTTCAACCCGATGCGCGAGACGATGCGGTTTAATCCCGCCAAACCGGAAGCGACCAATGCCCGCATCGACGCCGCCATGGCGCTGGCCCGCATGTACCAGCATGGGGGCGGGGTGGAACGCAACTGGGACGAGGCCGAAAAATGGTTGGCCCGGGCTGCCGAATTCGGATTTGTCCCGGCCTGGAACAGCCTGGCAGTAGCATATCTGTCTGCTGACAGCGGGCACAGCGATGTCAGCCGGGCGATCGATTACTTTACCAGGGCTGCAAAGGCCGGCTACGGCCCGGCAGCGTATAACCTGGGCAATTTATATGACCAGGGACGCGACGGCGTGGAACGCGACCCGGACCGGGCACGCAGTTATTTCAGCATGGCGGCCGAGGCCGGTCATCCCGGGGCCGCGCTGACAATGGCGCGGCGGCATGCATCCGGGGCGCCTGCCCGGGCTGCCGACACGGTAGCCGGCGCGGCCGATCCTGTCGCTGCCAACGAGGCCGGCAATGACGCCAACAGCGAGGCCGACAGCGTGGCCGACACCGAGGCCATCAACGCCCTGAACCTGGCCCTGTCCAGGCTGGCCACGCAGCCGGCAGACGCCGAGGCATCCGACAATCTGCGGCGGGCGGCAGACCAGCTCAATTTGATCGCCAATGCCGTCGCAGACAGCCACGAGCCCACCGGCGACATCATGTTCGTAGTGCGCGTGACCGGTTTGCGGGCAGTGCCATGGAAGAGCTACGGCGCCATGCGCGCGGCGGTTACCGCCTACGAAAAATACCAGGCGCTCGCGCCCGATGCGGTATTCCGTTTCGCGGTAATGCCGCCGGTGGGCATGCGGCTGCCGCCCAAATTTTCGCTGCGGGTGCGCACGGAACAGGGGCAGGAGTATCCGGTACGGCTGGAGCATGGCGAGTTGTTTACCCTGCCGCTATTGCCGGACCTGCAAGGCGAGGCCGACCTGGTGAGCAATTTCAAGGGCGGCGCCTTGCGCATCGGCTTGCTGGTGCACACCCGCACGGTGGCGCCCGACAAGCTGCGCCTTGGCGACCTGCGCCTGCGCAACGAGATCATCAGCGCCATCCTGATGTATGACGAGCCGGGCGAATACGATACCCAATGCAACAGGAAGGGGCGCGGCAGCCGCTGCAAGCGGCCCAGCAAGGAAATATGGCACCGGCCCTGGACCGCCACCAGCGGCGCCTGGATTACCGAGGGCAGGCATCGCACGCCGTTGCTGGCCAACGACGATGGCGATGACCGCATGTACCGGATGCCCATCGCCAGCAAGCAGTGGGGCAACGACGCGCTGATCGAATTCGATTACCAGACGGCGTCGCAGCGTCCCCGGCAGCTGTTCGAAGCGGCAATTTATAACGGCAACGACTAGGGGGGGCGCAACAAGCCGAGCGCGGGCAGCCTGTTGATACCTGGTCGCCAAGGCCGTTAATTTGGGTCCCCGCCTTCGCGGGGGCGACGCTTAAAGCCAGCGAAGCGAGCACGTCGTACCGCAGGCGGGTATCCAATGCCTGCCCAGATCGTCGAACAGGTTGTACCACCAGCTCCCCCGTTCCAGCTACTGTCCACCCGGCGCCGATTGAATTAAGATGGCAACTCGTCAGAGGAGAGCCATGCCCAATCGCAGATCCGTAATAACCATGCTTGGCAGCGCGGCCGGCGCCGTGCTGTTACCTGGCGCCGCCAGCGCCGCCACGTCGGAATCATTGAAAGATATCGCCGCCCGCAAAGGCATGCGCTTCGGTTGCGCCGTCGGCCGCCATGGCGATGCGGGCGCTGGCGGGCGCTTTGCCGACACCGCGTATCGCCGTCTGGTGGCACGCGAATGCGGCATGATCGTGGCCGAGAACGATACCAAGTGGCCGGCCCTGCAACCGCAGCCGGGGCCGCATCGCTTCGCGGCCGCCGACCAGATGTTTGCCTGGGCGCGGGAGCGCAGCATGCTGGTGCGCGGCCATACCTTGCTGTGGCAAGCGCGGCGCTGGTTGCCGGACTGGGTCAACCAGTACGATTTCGGCGCCGCCCCGGCGCGCGTGGCGGAGCGCCTGATGACCGAGCATATCGCGGCCGTGTGCAGCCATTTCGGGCGCGCCGTGTTCAGCTACGACGTCGTCAACGAGGCAGTCGATCCCGGCACCGGTGAACTGATCGGCAATGTGCTGAACCAGAAAATGGGGGCGCTGGAGCAGATCGACCTGGCGTTCGTGCTGGCGCGCCAGCACGCGCCCACTGCGCAGCTCGTGTACAACGATTACATGGGGCCCGGCGCCGGCAGCGCCAGGCACCGCGCCGGCGTGCTGGCGCTGCTGGCCGCCTTGCGCGCGCGCGGCACGCCGGTCGACGCCCTGGGCCTGCAAAGCCATATCGGCAATGCGCTGCCTGCGGCCGCTACTGCGGCCGGCAGCGAATGGCGCAAATTCCTGGACCAGGTGTCCGACATGGGATACGACCTGCTGATCACCGAGTTCGACGTCAACGACCGCCAGTTGCCGGCCGATGTGGACGCGCGTGATGCCGGTGTGGCCGCCATCGCGCGCGATTACCTGGACCTCACGCTCAGCTATCCGCGTTGCCGCGATTTCCTGCTGTGGGGCATGGCCGACGATGTGAGCTGGCTGCAGCAGTGGCCGGAAGCGCGGCGCGCCGACGGTTTGCCGCAGCGCTGCACGCCGTACGACAGCGAGCTGCGGGCGAAACCGCTGCGCGAGACCATCGCCTATGCGTTGAAAGTCATGCCGCCCCGGCTCAATTCGGCGCAGGGCCAGCTCTACCGGCCGGACGGCCCGCCGCCCGCGCGGTAACGGCGGACTTACGCGGGGCAGCCATGCGCCGGCGCCGCATCGCACAGCGCTTCCTCCAGGCTGACCTGTACCACCCGCACGCCGCTGCGGCGCAGCATGGCCACCGCTGCCGGCGGCGCCTGGGTGTCGGTGATCAAGGTGTCGATGGCCGCCAGCGGGCACACCACGGCGCCGGGGCGGGGCCACAGCCGGGCGCCGTCGGCCAGCACGATCAGGCGCTCGGTATGACCGATCATGCGCTGCCCGGCGCGTAGCAGCGCCGCGTCCGATTCGATCAGGCCGTGCTCGTTCAGACCGGCCATGCCGATGAACATCTTGCTGCTGTAGTGGTAGGTGGCAAAGTCATGTTCGAAGGGACTGATCACGATGCCGCGTGCGCGGTCGATGGCGCCGCCTTGCAGCACCACGTCGCTGCGGCCGGAACCGAGCAGGGTGCGCGCGCCCAGGAACGAGTTGGTCAGCACCGTCAGTCGCTTGTCGACCAGGAATTCCGACATCATCAGCGCGGTCGCGTCGCCATGGATGGTGACGGTGTCGCCGTCGGCGCACAGGGCGGCTGCGGCGCGGGCAATGGCGCGCTGGCGTGCTGACCTTTGCGGCAACTCGGGGCCGCTGTCGGCGCCGGTGGCCGCCGTTGGCGGCTTGCCGGGCAGGGCTTCGATGCCGCCGCGCCGGCGCCGGGCCAGGTTGTGTTCGAGCAGCCAGACGATGTCGCGCCGTGCCGAGGGGAGCGAGATGTTAAACAAGGCCGTCAGCTCGGTGACGGCGATGAATCCGCGTTGCGACAGCAACTTGAGCAACTGCCGGCGGCGTTCGTGGTTGTACATGGTGGATTCCTGTAGCGGTGCGCCTAGCGCACCCCGATGACAATATGGTCGCGGCCGACGGCGACCGGCACTCCCAGCAAGGCGCTGACATCGCGGGCAAACATTTCCGGAGCATTCAGCGGGTATTGCCCGACCAAGGTCTTGCGGCCCAGCGCCGGGTCCATCACGATGATCGGCTTGTTGTTCTTGCTGTCCTGGCAACTGTTGCGGTTGAAATCAGCCACCGCATCGGCCAGCGGCCGGTTGACCAGCACCAGCGTGCCCGGCGGTGCATGCGGCGCCGCGCACGCCGCCAGGCTGCCGCACAGCAGCAGCACCGCGCCGTGGCGCGCACCCTGTCGATCGATTGTGAACATGGATTACCTTTACCGTCGTGGTCGGAGGGCCGCTGCCCGCAACGGGTGCAGGCGCGGCCACTCCACTGGGTATGACGGCTGGCAGCGGCTTTTCCTACGCGGGCCGGTCATCCGGCCCGCCGGGGACGGCAAAAAAATATTTTTTGCCGATGTCATAGGATTTTGTTTTCTCCAACGTCATACTCAGGTACAACAAGGAAATTACGCTCATGAATCCGGATGTCGTAGATTGGGTAACATCAAACTTTCTGCCCTTTGAGGCCGAGTTGCGGTTGATTTTGCGCCGGGTTTGCCAGGGCCATGCCGAAATCGACGACGTGGTGCAGGAGGTGTATTACAAGGTATTGTTGCTCGATGGCGTGGCCCACATCCGCGAACCGCGCGCCTTCCTGGTGCGCACGGCGAAAAACATCGTGATCGACCGGCTGCGGCGCGAAGCCATCGTCAGCATCGAATCGATGGCCAGCCTCGACGAGCTGGAAGTGGAAGACGTGACCGCGTCGCCGGAACGGGTGGCGCAGGGGCGCTCCGAGCTCAAGTGGGTGATCGGCCTGATCGCCAATCTGCCAGACCGCTGCAAGGAAGTGTTCCGCGCGCGCCGCATCTACGGGCTGTCGCAAAACGAGACTGCGCAAACGCTGGGCATATCGGAAGGCATTGTCGAGCAGGAAACCATGAAGGGCATGAACCTGATCGCCGACATGATCGCGCGGGTGGGCGTGCACCACGATGCAGGCCAGGCCAAAGTGGCCGTACGTGCCAGAAAGAGAAAAAATGTCCACCATTGACCAGCAGGCCATGGCCTGGATGTTGCGCGCCGAGAAAGGCGTGCTGGACGACGTGGAACAACAGGCGTTCGACGCCTGGTTCGGCGCCGACATCCGCCACCAGGGCGCCTTCCTGCGCGCCACCGCGATCAACAATGCGCTGTCGCGCGCGACCGTACAGGAATCGCTGCGGCCCGCGCCCGAGCGGTTGCGCACCGAATGGGCTGGGGTGTCGTGGCGGCAGCCGCCACCGCGCCGCGCCTGGCTGGCCGCCGGTGCGCTGGCGGCCGGCGCCGCGTTCTTCGGCCTCGGTACGATCTTTACCAGTGGTCCCGACGCCACCGTGCTGGCCACCGCCATGGGCGAGGTGCGGCGGGTGCCGCTGGCCGATCACTCGGTGGCCAGCATCAACAGCGACAGCGAGGTGGCAGTGCGGCTCGACGGCAAGCTGCGCCAGGTGGCATTGCAGCGCGGCGAAGCGTGGTTCGAGGTGGCCAAGGACAAGACCCGGCCGTTCGTGGTGGCGGCCGGCGACGCCAGCGTGCGCGCCGTGGGTACCGCGTTTGGCGTGCGCCGCCACGGCAACGGCGTGCAGGTGCAGGTCACCGAGGGCACGGTGGAAATTGCCGGCGCGGGCGGCGCCGGGCGCCAGTTGCTCACTGCGGGCCACAGCGCGTTCATTCCCGCGCGCGGCGGCGCCATCGCGGTGGCCAGCAGCGCGGTCGACATCGCGCGCCGGCTGGCCTGGCGCGAGGGCAAGCTGGTGTTCGCGCACCAGCCGCTGGCCGATGCCGTGGCCGACTTCAACCGCTACAGCCTGAAGAAAATCGTGATCGACGATCCGCGCCTGGCCACCCGCACGCTGGTGGGCCAGTACCAGATCGATGCGCCCGAACTGTTCGCCCGCGACGTGGCGGCGTTTCTCGAGGTGCCGGTGCGCATTACCGCCGACCGGATTGCCATCGGCGCCGCGCCGCGCACGGTGCGGTAAGATGGTGTGTCGATAAGCAGGCAGTATTGATAGCAGTAGCAGTAGCGGTAGCAGTAGCAGTAGCAGTAGCAGTAGCAGTGGCAGTGGCACTAAGTGGGACCATATAAAAACAAAGGGGACACGCAAGATGCTGGTTCGTCATGGCGCGGGCGTTGCTGTGGTGGTGGCGGGGGTGGCGGGGGTGGCGATACTGGCGGTAGCGCAACCGGTGCAGGCGCAGGAGCCGGGCCAGGAAAGCAGGAAAACGTTTGCTATCGACGCCGGCCCCGCAGCCGAGGCGGTGGCCGCGTTTGCGCGCCAGGCGCAGGTCAACGTGCTGGCCTCGGGCGAACAGCTGGCGGGGCGCCGCACCGGCGCCGTCCAGGGCGCCTACAGCGTGGCGGCGGCGCTGGCGCAGCTGCTCGCCGGTTCCGGGCTGGCCGGCAAAACCATGCCCAGCGGAGCGATTTTCATCACGCCGGTGGCGCCACCGGCGCGTGCGGCAGCGCCCTCCGCAACGGTCGCCGTCCCGGCCACTGGCGCGGCGCCGCCGCGCGCACTGCCGGCTGCCGAGGCCGACGCCGCGCCGGTGGTGGTCATCTCGGGTACCCGGCTGGCCATTGCTTCGGCCATCGACCTGAAAAAAAATGCCGCCACCGTGGCCGATTCCATCGTGGCCGAGGACGTGGGGCAGTTTCCTGACAAAAACGTCGGCGAGGCCTTGTCGCGCATGACCGGGGTGCAGATTTCCAGCGACTTTGGCGAGGGCAACCAGATCTCGATCCGTGGCGTGCAGCCCGACCTGAACCGGATCGAAATCAACGGCGCCTCGGTGCTGTCCACGGCCGACGGCACCCGCGCGCCCGACCTGCGCGAGCTGCCGTCCGAGTTGATCAAGTCGATCGAGGTGGTCAAGGGCGTGACCGCCGATCTCACCGAGGGCGGCATCGGCGGCACCGTTGTGATCCGCACCAACCGACCGCTCGACTTCCGCAAGTTCACCTTTGCCAGCACCGTGGCGGCCGAGCAGAACAGCCTGCGCGGCGGCGTGCAGCCGCGCGCCAACCTGCTGATCGCCGACCAGTTCTTCGACCGCCGGCTGGGCCTGATGGCCAACCTGGTGCACGACAAGGTGCTGACCCAGGCGGACCGGGTGCGCAACAGCGGCTGGCGCTTCCTGCGCGACTGGGATTTTTCCCCGGAAAAAACCGTACCATCGCTCAATCCCGCGGCGGCGGCCGTGCGCGACCGCACCGGCTGCACCGCGCTGACCGGCACCGACCGCACCGACTGCGAGCGCCAGTGGTACGACTACAGCCCCAGCAATCCGCGTTACGGCATCCTGCGCCGCGACCACGCGCGCACCACGGCCGAGCTTACCGCACAGGTCAGGTTCAGCGACGCGCTCAGCGGCTACGCCTCGTTCCAGCGCTTTCGGCAGGCGTCGCGCCTGCACGACCTCAATTACGCCACTGATCTCGCCTCCGCCGATCGCCTGTCCGGCGCTGGCGCCTTGCCCACCTACGATGCCAGCGGCGTGCCGTCCGGCGGCGCGTGCGTGGCGCCGTCGCTGACGGCCACCCCGGCCGGAATGGTGGTCACCAACCACCACGTCACCCAATACGTGGTGGGCGACTGCCTGTCGCTCGCGGGTCGCGGCGGCAGCAACGCCTTCAGCATCGAGGCGCGCGATTTCATCCAGCGGGTGGACAATTATTACCGCAGCGCCGGCCTGACCTGGCGCCGCGACGGCTGGGAAATCGAGGCACTGCTGACCGGCGCCGACGGCCGCTACCGCAATGACAGCAACTACCTGGGCCTGCTGATGAACGCCCCGGGCCTGAAGGTCAATCTCGACGCCCAGGGCTTTCCCCATTTTACGTTTCCCGCCAACGCCGGCCCGGACAACCTGGCCGCGTACACGCAGGTGCAGTTCACCTACAACCCGGTGGAGATCGACAACGCCGAAGACCAGTTGCGCCTCGACCTGCGCTACCGGCCCAAGCTGCCGTGGATCGAGCGGCTGGCGCTGGGCGTGCAGGCGCGGCGCCAGGCCACCCTGCGGTATGCCAACGGCGGCTACGTGCTCGATGCCGGCAGCGACCTGGTGGGCACGGGCGACGACCTGGCGGTGCAGTCGCCCAACGTGCGCTACACCTGGAATGTCGATCCGCTCAATCCCACCGGCGTGCTGCGCCCCCCGGTGGCGCAAAGCTTCGTGGACGCCAACAACGACGAGCGCTGGGTGAGCGCGGCGCAAATGCAGGCGCTGGTGGGCGCGGTGCGCAGCAACTCGCCAGACTTCCTGGCCGGCGCCGGGCTGGGCGGATTTCCGTCGAACTGGTCCAGCGCCAATTACGGCGCGGCGCTGCCGTTTTTCGATACGTCGGGCTTTACCCACGACCGCCTGCGCCAGGCGCCGGGCAGCGACGGCAAGGTGTACCCGCAAATTCCGGCCTACCACGTGGAGGAGCGCACCCGCGCCGCCTATGCGCGGATGGACTATGCCACCGACCTGTGGGGCCACGCGTTCGAGGGCAACCTGGGCCTGCGCTACGTGGCCACGCGCACCCGCTCGCTGGGGCGCCAGCGGCTGTTCGTGCGCACCGAGCGCGCGGCGGGCAGCGCCACCTACGACGACCGCCTGCTGGCCACGGCGATCGTCGCGCGCGAAAACCGTTACCATGATTTTTTACCGAGCGCCAACGCGGTGCTGTGGCTGCGCCCGGAAACGCTGTTGCTGCGGGCCGGTTACGGCAAGGTGATGGCGCGCCCGAGCCTGGAGCGCCTCAGCCCTAACATTACCTGCATACTCAACAGCGGCAAGCTGCAATACGGCGGCAACGGCGTCGACAAGTGCACGGCCGGCAACCCGGGCCTGCTGCCGTATCGCGCCGCCAGCACCGACCTGTCGCTGGAATGGTACCCGGGGCAGGGCAACCAGGTAAGCCTGGCCTGGTTCCGCAAGGACATCGATACCGCCATCCGCAGCAACGCGGTGGTGCGCACCGACCTGTTGCAGGACGGCACGCTGTTCGATGTCACCACCACCGTCAACACCCGGGGCGCCACTACCAAGGGCATCGAGTTTGCCGTGCGCACCACGCTGTCGTTGTTGCCGGCGCCGTTCGACGGTTTTGGCATCGACGCCAACTTTACCCGCATGGGGTACGGCTATGCCCCCGGCACCGCGCTGGTCAATTCGCTCGATGGCAGCGAGCTGCCGTTTCCCGGCATGTCGCGCACCGCGCGCAACTTGGCGCTGTGGTACGAGCGCGGCCCCGTCAACGCGCGCGTGGTGTACAACCGGCGCAGCGGCTACTACACGGGATCGAACGATACCAATACCGGCAATCCGCTGTTCGTGGAGCCGGCCGGCTTTCTGGACTTCAAGCTGCAACTGCACCTGACCGCGCGCGTGTCGCTGGCGTTCGAGGCCAAGAACCTCACCGACGAACACACGCTGACCACGGCCGGCGCGATTACCCGTCCGAACGAGTACTCGTGGAGCGGCCGGCGCTATTTTTTGAGCGCCGGCTACGCGTTCTGAACGGTTCACGGTCGATTCGACCAGCAACGCTGCGCCGTGCGCGCAAATGATCAATTCCCTGATTAGTTCGGCAGGTCCTGCGCTTTGGCATAGGAAAGCTTTGTTGCGCCCGTCATCCAGATGAGGGCAGCGAGAGCGCCGCCCTGCAGCCCCGGTGGGGCACGTAGCTCAAGCCCGGCGACAGCCGTAGCGGCAGCACGCTCGAATAAATCTGGAGACCATCAAAATGCACGACTCTTCCTTGCATGGCGCGCTTCCGCGCCGCACCCGTTGCGCCATGGCTGTCGCGGCCGTATTGTCCACCTTGTGTGCATATCCTGGCGTGCATGCCCAGGAAACCCCGGCAGCGCCGCAGGCGGCCGACCCGCAAAATGTGGTGGTCGTGTCCGGCACCCGGCAGTCGGTCAGTTCCGCCATCGAGCGCAAGAAAGGCGCCGGTACGGTCAGCGATTCCATCGTGGCCGAGGACATCGGCCAGTTCCCCGATAAAAACGTCGGCGAAGCGCTGTCGCGCATCACCGGCGTGCAGCTGTCGCGCGACTTCGGCGAAGGCAGCCAGATCGCCATCCGTGGCGTGGAGCCGGACCTGAACCGGGTGGAAATCAACGGCCTGTCGGTACTGAGCACCAACAACACGGCGGGCCGTGGCGCCGAGCTGCGCGAACTGCCGGCCGAGCTGATCAAGTCGATCGATGTCTTCAAGGGCATCACCGCCGACATGACAGAGGGCGGCATTGGCGGCACCGTGAGCGTAAAAACCAACAAGCCGCTCGATTTCAAAAAACTGACCGTGGCCACCAACGTCTCGGCGCAAAAAAACACGCTGCGCGACGGCGTCCAGCCGCGCGCCAGCCTCCTGATTGCCGACCGCTTCCTTGATGGCAAACTGGGCCTGATGGCAAACATGACCTACGACAAGGTCCATACCCAGGGCGACACCGTGCGCAACACCGGCTGGCGCTTCCTGCGCGACTGGGATTTTTCGCCGGAAAAAACCGTGACGTCGATGAACGGCAACGCTGCCGGCGTCAGCACCAAGGCCGGCTGCGCCGCATTGACGGTGGCAGCGGACCGCACCGAGTGCGAGCGCCAGTGGTTCGACTATTCGCCGTCGGTGCCGCGCTACGTGATCGGCACCCGTTCGCACGAGCGCAAGTCGGGCGAATTCACCGCTCAATATAAATTCAGCGACGCGTTGAGCGCCTTTGTCAGCTACCAGGGCAACAAGCAGGATGCGCGCTACCAGGACTTCACCTATGGCACCGAGTTCGCCGACGTCAATCGCCTGGCCACGGCCGGCCGCGCGCCGGTGTACAACGCCAACGGTACCGTGGCCACGGCCGGCACCTGTACCGCCGCCCCCACCAATGCCACGCCGGCCGGCATGGTCGTCACCAACCACCACGTGACCGAGTACGTGGTGGGCGATTGCCTGGCGCTGTCCGGCCGCGGCGGCTATGGCGCCTTTACCACCAGCACCCGCGACTTCGTGCAAAAGAACGATGCCCAGTACCGTTCGGCCGGTTTCAATTACCGCAAGGGCAGCTGGGACGTGGAAGCGCTGGTGGCCAAGAGCGACTCGGCCTACAGCAACGAGAGCAACTACATGGGACTGGTGCAAAGCGCGCCGGGCCTGAAGGTGACGCTCGACGCCGACGGCCGGCCCCACTTCACGTTCCCGGCCGGCTACGACCCGAACAACGCCAGCTCCTACACCCGTGCTGAACTCAGCTATCGCCCCACCGAATCGGAAAGCCGCGAAGACCAGGTCAAGCTCGACCTGCGCTATCGTACCAACCTGCCGTTCCTCAGCAAGATCTGGTTCGGTGGCCAGGGCCGCAAGACCCGCATGTTCCAGTACAACGGCGGCGGCTACCTGATCGACAACGGCAGCAACCTGGCCAGCACTGCCGACGACCTCGACGTCAAATCGGCCAATGTTACCCAGGTATGGAACCTCGATCCGCTGTACACCGGCACCGGGCAACGCCCGGCCACCACCCAGTCCTTCATCAACAGCAATAATTCGGAAATCTGGGTCAATCCGCAGCAGATGCAGCAGCTGGTCGCGGCCGTGCGCGGGGTGTCGCCCGATTTCCTCAGCGGTTCCGCCATCGGCGGTTACCCGTCGAGCTGGCTGGCGCCGGACTACGCGGCCGGCGCCCAGTTCTTCGATACGTCCAACTTCAACCATGACGACGTGCGTTATGCGCTGGGCCGCGACGGCAAGTTGTATCCGCAGATTCCGGCGTACGACACCAGCGAACGGATCCGCTCGGCCTACCTGCGGCTCGACTTCGAACACGACCTGTTCGGCTACGGCATCGAAGGCAACGTGGGCCTGCGCTATTCGGGTACCCGCACCAGCTCGACCGGGGTGCAGCAATACCGCCGCCGTATCGCGCGCAATACCACCGACGCCACCTACGACGACCGCATCATTGCCAACACCATCGTTACCAAGGAAAACAAGTACAACGACTACCTGCCAAGTTTCAATGCCGCCACCTGGCTGGTGCCGGACCAGTTGACGGTGCGTATCGGCTACGGCAAGGTGATGGCGCGTCCCGCCATCGACAAGCTGGCGCCGGCCATCAACTGCCTGGAGGGCAGCGGCCTGCCGCAACTGGGTGGCGACGGCTACGACGATTGCACCGCCGGCAATCCGGACCTGAAACCGTACCGCGCCGCCAACAAGGATTTGTCGATCGAGTGGTATCCGAACCGCGATACGCAGCTCAGCCTGGCGTACTTCCGCAAGGATATCCAGTCGTCGATCCAGACCAACGTCACGGTCCGCAAGGATTTGTTCGGCGACGGCAAGCTGTGGGATGTGCGCACCACCGTCAACTACGAGGGCGCCACCACCAAGGGTTTCGAACTGGCCGGACGCACCGCGCTGACCTTCCTGCCCGGCTTCCTTGGCGGCTTCGGCGTGGATGCCAACTACACCCGCATGACGTATTCGTATGCCCGCGGTGCAGAGCTGATCAACTCGCTCGATGGCACCCAGCTGTCGTTCCCGGGCATGTCGAAAAACAGCTATAACGCATCGATCTGGTACGACCGCGACAAGCTCAATGCGCGCCTGGCCTATAACTACCGCAGCGACTATTACACGGGCGGCAACGACGTCAACACCGGCAACCCGGTGTACATGAATGCTACCGGCTACCTCGACGCCAAGATCCAGTACCGCGTCACGCCGAACCTGACGTTCTCGATCGAGGCCAAGAACCTGACCGACGAAATCTCGCAAACCACCGCGGGCGGCGACATGCGGAAGAACGACCTGGGCTGGAACGGCCGTCGTTATTACGCGGGCGTCGGCTATAAGTTCTGACCATCGCTTCCGATTTACCCAGCGTAATGCCGTAGTTCCTGTACTGACCCTGAGTGTCTTTATCCCGCACGCTGCCGCGTGCGGGATTTTTTTCCATATTCGCGAAGAACATCATGATCCGCAAACCATTGACCATCCTGCTGGCCGCACTGGGCCTGGCCACCGCGCTGGGCGCGGCCGCCCAATCGATTCCCCATCTGAAAAAACATGGCACGGCCACCCACCTGGTGGTCGATGGCAAGCCGCTGCTGATCCTCGGCGGCGAACTCGGTAACTCCACCGCGTCCGACCTCAAGTACCTGGAACGCCAGTGGCCGGTGCTCAAGACCATCGGCATCAACACCGTGCTGGCGCCGGTGGAGTGGGACCAGATCGAGCCGCAGCAGGGCGTGTACGACTTCAAGCCGCTAGAAGGCATGCTCCGCCAGGCCGAAGCCAACGGCATGAAGGTGGTGTTGCTGTGGTTTGGCGCCTGGAAGAATTCGACCTCATCGTACACGCCGCCCTACATCAAGCGCGACTACCAGACCTACGCCAAGGCGCAAGACAACAAGGGCGTGCCGCAAGACATCCTGAGCCCGTACGATCCCGACACCCTGCAGGCGGACCAGCGCGCGTTTGCCGCGCTGATGGCGCACCTGAAAAAAATCGACCAGCGCCACACGGTGGTGATGGTGCAGGTGGAAAACGAGATCGGCATGCTGCCCGTGGTGCGCGACTACAGCCCGCAGGCGCAGCAGGCGTTCCGGGGGCAGGTGCCCAAGGCCTTGCTCGACTACCTGCAACAGCACCAGGCGGCGCTGCATCCGTACGTGCGCGACGTGTGGGCCGCCAAGCAATATCAGACGTCGGGTACCTGGTCGCAGGTGTTCGGCGACAGCACCGAGGCGCAGGAAATCTTCCAGGCCTGGGGTTTTGCCGAGTTTGCCAACCGGCTCACGCGCGCCGGCAAGGCTGCCTACAACCTGCCCATGTACGTCAACGTGGCGCTCAACAGTCCCGAGCAAAAGGCGGGCGAATACCCGAGCGGCGGCCCGCTGCCGCACCTGTTCGATATCTGGAAGGCTGCTGGCCCCGATATCGACCTGATCGGCATGGACGTGTACTACCCGAACTACACCGAGTGGGCCGACAAGTTCAAGCGCCCCGACAACCCGGTGTTCGTGCCGGAAGCGAACCAGGCCGGCAAGACCGACGCCGGCGCCAACGCCTTTTACACGCTGGGCGAACTGGAAGGCATCGGCTTCGGGCCGTTTGCCATCGAATTGCTGCCCAATCCGGCCACCGACCCGCTGACCGACGCCTACCGCGTGCTGCGCCAGGTGGCGCCGCTGGTGCTGGCCAACCAGGGCCAGGGCACGATGCGCGGCTTCAAGGCGCCGCTGAATGCAGCCGGCGTGATCGACGAAACGCCGCGTACGTTTGAACTTGGCGGGTATCAGCTCAACGTCGCCATGGTGGACCCGCGTACGCCGAAAAGCACCCAGGACGTGGCCGCCCATGGCGGCTTGATCATCGCGACCGGCAAGGACGAGTTCCTGGTGGCGGGGCGCGGCGTGGTGGTGCGGTTTGCCGACGCCGACGGCAAGTCGGGCTACCGGGTGGGCCTGGAACAGGTGATCGACGGCGAGTTCGTCGATGGCAAATGGGTACCGGGCCGCTGGCTCAACGGCGACGAAAGCGGCCAGGGCCGTTATCTGCGCCTGCCGCCGAACAAGTTCGGCATCCAGAAAGTGAAAGTGTATCGCTACAAATGAACATACGCACAAATCTTCTTTCCGCCAGCGCTGCGCTTCTGTCGTTGGGCCTGCTATTTTCCCCCGCGGCCCACGCCCAGCAGGCGACCTCCCGCGCCGACTGGGCCGGGCAGGGCCAGTTGTTCGTGGGCACCTGCTACCAGCCGGTGGATCGCACCCCGGCGCAGATCACGCAGGACATCGCCCACATGCAGCAGGCGGGGCTGACCGTGGTGCGCATGGGCGATTTATCGTGGGATTATTTCGAACCGGCAGACGGCAAGTTCACGTTTGCCGCGTTCGACGCCGTGATGGACCAGATGCACGCGGCCGGCATCAAGGTGCTGTTCGACCTCGGCGGCTCGCCCGCACCGCAGTGGTTGCATCACAAGTACCCGGGCGCGACGCTGGTCAAGGAAGACGGCAGCAAGCTGTATCCGGCCGAGCGCTACATGGACAACATCCTTGACCCCGACTACCGTCGCCTGCTGCACCGCTTTGCCGACAAACTGCTGACTCGCTACGGCAAGCATCCGGCCGTGATCGCCATCGGCTTCAACAACGAGATCGGCAACGGCTACATGTCGTTTTCGGAGCCGGTGCGCCAGCGCTTCATCGGCTGGCTCAAGACGAGGTACGGCAGTCTCGACAAGCTGAACCATGCCTGGGCCGGCCAGCGCTGGTCGCGCACCATCAGCCACTGGGACCAGGTGCGACTGCCCAGCGTGGCCGGTGTGGGCCCCAACGAACGCTACCTCGACCTGCGCCGGTTCTGGTCCGACGCCACGCTGGCCGTGCTCGACGACCTCGAAGCGCTGCGCAAGCGCCACGCGCCCGCCAAGCCGGCAATCTCGAACCTGTTCCCCGATGCCGGCCGGCGCGGCTTCGACTATTTGTCCACGTACCGCCGCTACACCACGCATGGCGCTTTCGGCTATTACGCCGGCAACGTGATTGCCGGCGCGTTCGAAACCATGATGATGAAGGGAGGCATGACCGCGCCCGTGTGGTTCAACGAATTCCAGGCCGGTAACTTTGGCTTTTACGGCGAAAAGGGCCGCTCGCGCATGCTGATGTATTTCGGACTGCTCAATGGCGGCCAGGGCATGCTGGCCTGGAACTACAACAGCCACCTGGGCGGCGAGGAGCAGATCATTTTCGGCCTGATCGACCACAACGACAAACCGTCGTGGAAGCTGGCCGAGTGGGGCGCCACGGCGCGCGAATTCCAGACCATGCAGCAGCTGGGCTTTCCGCGCGAACTGAAACCCGAGGTGGCGCTGTCGTATTCGTGGGAGTCGCGCCAGGCGGCCAGCCGGCAAGCCGAGGGCGTGCGCCTGAACAAGTACTACGGCACGCCATACCGCGACCACAAGTATGGCGCGTTCGCTCCGCTGTACAACGACAATCTCGACGTCGCCGTGATCAACATCGCCCACGAAGACCTGGCGCGCTACAAGCTGCTGGTGATTGCCGGCGAATACCTGATGGACCAGGCTGCCACCGACGCGGTACGCAAGTACGTGGCGCAGGGCGGCACGGTGGTGATGACCGCGCAATCGGATAAAACCGATGGCAACAACCAGTGGCACAGCACCGATTTGCCGGGCCAGCTGGCCGACGTCTTCGGCCTGACGACGCAGGCGTTCTACCAGCACACCAAGCCGCTTTCCGGCACCATCGACGGCGTGCCGTTCAAGACGTCGCTCAACCTGTACGAGGTGCTGGAACCGACCACCGCGCAGGTACTGGCGCGCTTCGACCCGTTTGACCAGGGCGACCAGGGCAACGGTGTCGGCCAGGCGCTGCCGGTCATCACGTCCAACCGGTACGGCAAGGGCAGGGCGATCTATGTCGCCACGCTGGCGCAGCCGTCGGTGCTGCAGCCACTGTACCGCCAGCTGTACCGCGAACTGGGCATCGCGCGCGGACCGGTTACGCCGGAAGGCGTGTACGCCCGCGTGGTCGATGGCCGCACGCTGTATGTCAACACCACCCGCAACCCGGTCGACATTGCCGTCGACGGTCACAAGAACGGCATTCTCACCGGCAAAAGCTGGAACGCCACGCTGCAACTGCCGCCGCTGGGCGTGGAGGTGCTGCAATGAACAAGGAACCTGCCATGATGTATCTCTCCCGACTCGCCACCGTGTTATTGCTGGCCTTTGCGCTGCCGGGCGCCGCCACGCGCGCCATCGCCCAGCCTGCCGTCGCGCAGAAAAGTGACCAGCCTGCCGTCGCGCAGGAAAGTGACCAGCCTGCCGTCGCGCAGGAAAGCGACCAGGCTGCCGTGCAACAGGCGGCGGCGCAGCTGGCGGTGGTCAATGCCGAAGCCGCGTACGGCAACCTGACCCTGCCCGCCAGCCTGCACGGCGCAGCCATTACCTGGACCTCGGACCACCCGGCGCTGGTCACCGCCACCGGCGAGGTGACCCGCCCGCCAGGGCGCGACGCCAGCACGGTGCTGCGCGCCACGCTGCGCAAGGGCGCCGCCACGGCCAGCCGCGACGTGGCGGTGCGCGTGGTAAAAAAATTCGACAAGGCAGCCGATGCCGCCTACCTGTTCGTGCACTTCACGTTCACCGAGGAAAAGATTCACTTCAGCCTGTCGAAGGGTAACAGTGCGCTGGACTGGCGCAGCCTGAACCACGGCAAGCCGGTGTTCACGTCCACCATCGGCACGACCGGCCTGCGCGACCCGTACATCGTGCGCTCGCCCGCCGGCGACACGTTTTATCTGATGGCCACCGACCTCAAATGGTTCAAGGATAAGGATGGCAAGGGCGGCAAGCCGGGCCCGGACCGCAAGCGCTACATCCAGGTCTGGGAATCGCACGATCTGGTCAACTGGTCGGCCCAGCGCGACGTGCTGGTGGCGCCGCCCGAGGTGCAGAACACGTACGCGCCGGAAGCGGTGTGGGATGACGCGATCGGCGCCTACGTGGTGTTCTGGACGTCCAAGATCGGCAGCAACGATTACTTCACGCCCATGTACGCCACCACGCGCGACTTTGTCACGTTTACCGAGGCGCAAGTGTGGCAGCCGGGCGAGTGGCGCATCGATTCCACCGTCAACAAGGTGGGCGACTGGTATTACCGTTACACCAAGTCGATCGACCAGGCCCATGCCAACTGCCACGACATCGTGGCCGAGCGCTCGAAAAATCTGCGGGCGCCGCGCGCGCAGTGGCAGACGGTGAGTTCCTGCACGGGCGCGAAGGCGGGAGTGTCGGAATCGGAAGCGCCGCTGGCGTTCAAGTCCAATCCGGGCGACATCCATGGCGATTATTACTACCTGTGGATGGAGCGCTGGATTCCGAACAAGACCTATGTTGCGCTGCGCACCAGGGACGTGGCGCAGCCGCAGTGGGAACAGGTGGCGGTGAACTTCCCCGACCCGCTGCCCAAGCATGGCGCGATCCTGCCGATCACGGCGGCCGAAGCGCAGGCGCTAGCCGCCGCATACCCTTCAACACCTGCACAATAAGAAAGGTCGTACCCGATGATGGCAATGAACAAGGCGGCATGGCGCCGCGTGGCAACCATTGCAGTGGCCGCTCCAGCCCTGTCGATGTATGCGGCCGCAGCACCAGCTGCTCCGCGCTGGATGGAAGCGCTGGACCGCGGCGCAGTAGCGGTACCGGCCAGGGATGGCGGCAACCTGGTCAGCTGGCGCCTGCTGGGCAACGACGCCCCGGCCACCGCGTTTGACGTATACCGCGACGGCAAGAAGATTACGGCCAGTCCGCTGACCGGCGGCACCAATTACGTCGACCAAGCGGGCACGCCACAATCGACCTACGCGGTGCACACTGTCGTGCAGGGCAAGGACGTGGGCGCCAGCAAGCCGGCCATCGTGTGGAACGAGGGCTACCTGAGCGTGCCGATCGAGCAGCCGCCGGCTGGCGTCACGCCCAGCGGCGAGGCCTATCACTACACCGCGCACGAAGCCAGCGTGGCCGACCTCGACGGTGACGGCCGCTATGAAATCATCCTCAAATGGGACCCGGTCAACAGCGCCGACGCCAAGGTCACGTATGCGTCCAACGCCAGGGATAACGCCTTTGACGGCTACACCGGCCCGGTGTACCTCGACGCCTACACGCTGGACGGCAAGCGCCTATGGCGCATCAATCTCGGGAAAAACATCCGCGCCGGCGCCCACTACACGCAATTCCAGGTGTACGACTACGACGGCGACGGCATCGCCGAGCTGGCCGTGCGCACCAGCGACGGCACCATCGACGGCACCGGCAAGGTACTGGGCGACGCCCATGCCGACTGGCGCGAAAAGGGCGGCGAAGTGCCGTCGACCGACCGCACCGGCGGCAAGGTACTGGCCGATGGCACCATGGTGGCGCCGCTGCAGGGACGTATCCTGAAAGGCCCCGAGTTTCTCACCATCTTCGATGGCCGCACCGGCCGCGCGCTGGCCAGCGAACCGTACTGGCCGGCACGCCATCCCGAGACCGATGCGCCGACTGCAGCCCAGTTCAAGGACACCTGGGGCGACGGCTATGGCAACCGCTCCGACCGCTTCCTGGCCGGCACCGCGTACCTTGATGGCCAGCGCCCCAGCATCGTCATGGCACGCGGCTACTACGGCCGCACCACGCTGGCCGCCTGGGATTGGCGCGACGGCAAGCTGACCCGCCGCTGGACCTTCGACAGCAGCACGCCTGGCAACGAACAATTCGGCGGGCAGGGCAACCACCAGTTGAGCGTGGCCGACGTCGATGGCGACGGCAGGGATGAAATCATCTACGGCGCGATGGCGATCGACGACTACGGCAAAGGCCTGTGGAGTTCCGGCCTCAAGCATGGTGATGCGATGGCCGTGAGCGACCTCGATCCCACCCGCCCGGGGCTGGAGAAATTCGGCGCCCACGAAGAAGTCAAGCACAACGGCGGCATCGGTTCGGCCATGCTGGACGCGCGTACCGGCGCAATCCTGTGGAGCACCAAGGCGGACAAGGATACGGGCCGCGCAGTCACCGCCGACATCGACCCGCGCTTCCCCGGCATGGAAGCGTGGGCCAGCAACAGCGACCTCCTGTACACCGCGCAGGGCAAGGTGATCGAGGGCGTCAAGCACCCGCGCGAGCTGAGTTTCGTGATGTGGTGGGACGGCGACGAGCTGCGCGAGCTGTTTGACAAGAACCGCATTACCAAGTGGGACTGGCTGACCGGCAAATCGCACAACCTGCTGGAAGCGACGGGCGCCACCCAGACCGGCGGCACCAAGAACATTCCCACCCTGTCGGCCGACCTGTTCGGCGACTGGCGCGAGGAAGTGATCCTGCATACGCCCGATGAAAAATTCCTGCGCATCTACACCACGCCGTATCCGACCGAACGGCGGCTGGTGACCTTGATGCACGATGCGCAGTACCGGGTGGCGGTGGCGTGGCAAAACACCGCCTATAATCAGCCTCCGTATCCGAGCTACTTTATCGGCCACGGCATGCAGACGCCGCCGGCGCCGCATATCGTCGTGCGCCCGGCAGCACGATAAGAACGCTGCCCGGCGTACGTACGGGCAGTGTCATCTGCTGGGGTCCCACCCTGGCGAATTGGCGGCGTTGGTGCTGCAGCGGGACGGTAATACGGGCGGTAATGCTAGCGGGAAGTTGACGCGGCCACCGGCGGCGCCGGTGTTCGCGTGACCAGCCAGATGCCGCCGCACACCAGCAGCAAAGCGGCCAGGTTTTTCCACTCGAGGATGGTCTCGTTGAGGAACAGGGCCGACAGGGCGGAGCCGAAGACGGGAACCAGGAAGGCAAACACGCTGATTTTGCCCACCGGGTTGTATTTAAGCAGCAGGCTCCACACGGTAAACGCCACGGCAGACAGTAGCGCCAGGTACACCAGCAGCGCGGTCGATGCCGGCGTCATGGCGCCGAGGGCGCCGCCGGTCACGTAGCCGCCCACCAGCAAGGCCAGGCCGCCGATGGCCAGTTGCCAGCCGGTCATCACCATCGCATCCATGTGGTTGGAAACATATTTGCCGTAGATCGACGCTGCCGACAGCACGAACGCGGCAATGACAATGAAGCCCTCGCCGAGCAGCGACGGTGGCGCCGTCAGCGGACCGCCGCCGGCGTTGACCGCCAGCACGCCGGCAAAGCCCAGCAGGCAACCCACGCTCTTGCGCGGCGACAGCCGGTCGTTCCGGTACACGAAGTGTGCCAGCAGCACGCTGAAGAACGTGGTGGTTGCGTTCAGGATCGAGGCCCGCAGGCCGGTCGTGTAGGCCAGTCCGATGTAGAAGAACACGTACTGCAAACCGGTTTGCGCAACGCCCAGGACGGCCAACTGGCCAAACTGGCGCCGGTCCAGCCGCAGCACGGGTTTGCGCATGCACATGGCCAGCACCAGCAGCACCACGCCGGCAAGCAGGAAACGATAGCCCGCAAAAATCAGCTTGGAGGGCACGTCGTGCCGGGCGATGCCGAGCATCTCGTAACCGGTCTTGATGGCCGGGAAGGAGCTGCCCCACAGGACGCAGCACAGGGTGGCCAGGGCCAGCACCATGGTCGGGTTGGAAAAAAACTGCGGGCCGTACGGAGATGCTGCTTTGCTCATGCGATTGCTTGATAGATGGTGACCAAAGCGTGCGATGATACTTTACATTCGCCTTTCCCGTACCCGGTCCACCAGCACCGATTTATTTGCCCAGCAAGCGCAGCGATTCTTCCCAGTTGCCCCGCCACGGCTGCAGGAAATCGTGCGACGTGAACGCCCGCTTCAGGGGGCCGATCGGCGCGCGGTACACATCGTGCAGGCCCAGGGCCAGCGTGACCGGGTTCCACACCGCGTTGCGCTGCGATTTTTTGGCGCTCGCCTTCACGCGCGCGCCATCGTCGCCAAAGATGCCGATGGCTTCATCGAGCGCCTGGTCCAGGTTCAATTTCACCAGCGCGCCAAACGCCTGCAGCACGTCGGCCTTGCCGATGCCCGCCCGGGTTTCGGTCGTGGCAAGCGTCTGCTTTGCTTGCCTCTCTTGCCTGGCTGCCTGATCCTGCTGTGTCAGCCGGGCCACCAGCCGTTCCAGGTCGCGCTTCTGAAAGCGCAGCTGGTCGAGCGGCCGCGTAAAACCCGGCGCCGGCAGCCGCACGGGCAGCTTGTAGGCATCCTTGGTCATGGTGATCAATATGTCGGCGCTGCCGGCAGCCAGGCGCGCGACATCGTCTTCGAAGTAGACCGGGGCGGCGTAGCCGCCGTTGGCGTCGCCGAACAGGTCGGGATAGGCGGCATCGTAGTCGAGCCAGACCACCGGGATCACGGCGCTGTCCAGCATGCGCGCCAAGGTCCACGGGGTGCCGGTCTGTTGTTCGAGCCAGGCGCAGGCCTCGGCGGTGGTGGCCCGGAAGGGCAGTTCAAGCGTGCTCATGGTTGCTTTCGGAGAGGCGGTGGCGCGCAGAATACCATGCGTGCCCGACCAGGCCGGGCCGACCGGTGGCGGCCATCCGCGCTAAAAACACGAATTCTGGTTGAACCGCTTGCCCACCGATCGCACCAAGCCGGTAGATGGCTCGATATTGAACACCACGTAGCGGCGCTGCGGGCAGACCAGTTCCAGTGACTTTTTACTGCATTCGAGCATATCGGTCTTGCGCGTGCCTTGCGGGGTCGACACCGAGACGTCGCGCTCGAGGTACGGACTGCACTCGAAGCCCTGTTGCGTGGCGACCTTTCTGGCCGCGTCCAGGGTCAGGCCGACCGCATGCAGCTGGTCGGCTTCGGCTGCCAGCGTGGCGTCGGAAACGCGGGTGAGGGCGCAGCCGCCCAGCAAGGTGCAGGCCAGCAGTGGCAACATCCAACGTAACATCGATTCTTTCCTTGCTTTACTGTCGAGCCCCGCAGTGTACCGTGGACGAGGCGCCGCACGGTACGTCGCCGCGCTGCGCGCGGGTAAGTGCGTGGCTCGACGGCCGCATGCAGCGGCCGTCAAATATCAGTGCGTCAGATCCGCTTTGACGAAGTACTTGCGCGCATAGGTCAGCAGCTGGACGTCGGTCGGGTGATCGACGGTTTCCACGCTCACGACCTTGTCGGCGACCTGCGCATGGCTCTTGGTCAGGTGGCGCATGAAGGCCAGCTTTTCCATGCCGGGCCCCACCACCAGGATTTCCGTGGCGTCGCCCAGTACGGCAATGACGTCGTCCATGTAGGTGTAGTCAGGTTCGGCGCGGTTGTTGCCCGGTACACCGGCCTTCTGATGCTGGGAGGACGTCTTGATCACGTCGGTTTCGGCGTCGTCGCGGGTAAACTGGATGACATGGGCTTCGGTCTGGTCGAGCCAGACGATTGCGTGTTGAAACGACATTGGGGTTTTCCTTGAAGTGAGCGGGCGACTAAGCACCCAGCCATGCAGCTTGCGCCCATGCATCGCCGGCATCTGTGCGTCAGCGTACCCAGCAGAAAACGGCGCGCCTCCACAATAGGAGAGGCGCCGCGCGGCGATGGTTCGTACACTGGTTTGATCCTGAATTGATAATCGAGGAGTGGCATGATGAGCGCAACGGCAGCAGATTACCTGGCAAGCACCCTGGCCCTGGCGGGCGTCCAGCGCATCTACGGCGTGGTGGGCGACTCGCTCAATGGCCTCACCGACGCATTGCGCCGGCAGGAACAGGTCGACTGGGTGCACATGCGCCACGAGGAAGGCGCGGCCTTTGCGGCCGGCGCCGAAGCCCACCTGACCGGGGCGCTGGCCGTGTGCGCCGGCAGCTGCGGCCCCGGCAACCTGCACCTGATCAACGGCCTGTTCGACTGCCAGCGCAGCGGCGTGCCGGTGCTGGCCATTGCCGCCCATATTCCCAGCACCGAGATCGGCATCGACTACTTCCAGGCCACGCATCCGGAAATCCTGTTCAAGGAGTGCAGCCATTACGTCGAGCTGGTATCCAATCCGGCCTTGCTGCCGCAAATCCTGCACCGCGCCATGCGCATCGCGGTGGCCAGGCGCGGCGTGGCGGTGGTGGTCATTTCCGGCGACGTCGCCACGCAGAAGCTGTCGGTCAAGCCGCCGCAGTGGCTGCTGCCGGCCGCACCGGCCATCCATCCGCCGGCGCACGTGGTGGCGCAGCTGGCGGCCATCCTCAACGCTTCCGACCGGGTGGCGCTGTTCTGCGGCGCCGGTTGCGCCGGTGCCCATGCGCAGGTGGTGGAACTGGCGCGCACGCTGCAGGCGCCCATCGTGCACACGCTGCGCGGCAAGGAGCACATCGAATACGACAACCCGTACGACGTGGGCATGACCGGCCTGGTGGGTTTTGCCTCGGGCTACAAGGCCCTGAAGCGCTGCGACACGCTGCTGGTGCTGGGGGCTGATTTTCCGTACCGTCAGTTCTTCCCGGAACACGCCCGCATCGTGCAGGTCGATGTACGGCCCGAAGCGCTGGGCAACCGCTGCCCGCTCGAACTCGGGCTGCTCGGCGGGGTACAGGAAACCCTGGCCGCGCTGCTGCCGCAACTGGCGGTGAAAACCGACGGCAGCTTCCTGGCCAGCGCCCGGCAAGACTATCTCGATACGCGCCGCGATCTCGACAAGCTGGCCGCGCTCGATGACGACACGCGCTACATCCACCCGCAGGCGGTCACCCGCGTGGTCAGCGAGCTGGCGGCCGGCGACGCCATCTTCACCTGCGACGTCGGCACGCCGATCGCGTGGACTGCGCGCTATCTCAAGCTCAACGGCAAGCGCCGCCTGGTGGGCTCGTTCAACCACGGCTCGATGGCCAACGCCATGCTGCACGCGATCGGCGCGCAGGTGTCGCATCCGCAGCGCCAGGTGATCTCGTTTTCGGGCGACGGCGGTTTCGCCATGATGATGGGCGAGTTTCTCACCTTGCTGCAACTGAATTTACCGGTGAAAATCGTGGTGCTCAACAACGGCACGCTCGGTTTCGTTGAAATGGAAATGAAGGCCAACGGCTATCCGGACGTCGGCTGCGAACTGAAGAACCCCAATTTTGCCGCCATGGCCGAGGCGATGGGCATCAAGGGCATCTGCGTGGAAGATCCACGCGAACTGGAGGGCGCGATTGCCGCCGCGCTGGCCCATCCCGGCCCGGTCCTGGTGGACGTGCTCACGCCGCGCCAGGAACTGGTGATGCCACCGGCCACCACCATGGAAGAAGCGGGCCATTTCGGCCTGTTCATGATGAAGGCGGTGCTCGATGGCCGCGCCGGCGAACTGATCGACCTCGCCAAAGTCAACCTGCTGCGCTAACCAGGAAATCCCATGCCCCAATCGACACTGTTTACCCCCCTGCAAGTGCGCAACCTCACGCTGGACAACCGCATCGTCATCGCGCCGATGTGCCAGTATTCGGCCATCGACGGCTGCATGACCGACTGGCACCAGATGCACCTGGGCCAGCTGGCCCAGTCGGGCGCCGCGCTGCTCACCATCGAGGCCACCGCCGTGCTGCCCGAGGGACGCATCAGCTACGGCGACGTGGGCCTGTACGACGACGCCACCCAGGCCGCCATGGGCCGCGTGATCGACGCGATCCGGCGCTGCTCCGACATGCCCATCGCGGTGCAACTGGCGCACGCCGGCCGCAAGGCCTCGACGCAGAAACCGTGGGACGGCAACGGCCAGATCGCCCCGGACCAGCCCGACGGCTGGGCCACGGTAGCGCCGTCGGCGGTGGCGTTTCATGCCGACTACGTGCCGCCGGTGGCGCTGGACCGCGACGGACTGGCGCGCGTGCGCGATGGCTTTGCCGCTGCCGCCCGGCGTGCGGCCGAGCTTGGCATCGACGTGATCCAGATCCATGCCGCGCACGGCTACCTGCTGCACCAGTTCCTCTCGCCGCTGTCGAACCTGCGCACCGACGAATATGGCGGCTCGCTCGACAACCGCGCCCGATTCCCGCTCGAAGTATTCGACGCGGTGCGCGCGGCATTTCCGCCTGAACGCGCCGTGAGCGTGCGCATTTCCGGCACCGACTGGGTAGCGGGCGGCTTTACCATCGACGAAGCCCAGCAGGTGGCGGCGATGTTCGAGCAGCATGGCGCCGATGCGATCCACGTCTCGAGCGGCGGCCTGCACCCGGACCAGCAAATCCCGGTCGGCCCCGGCTACCAGGTGCCGCTGGCGCGCGCCGTCAAGAGCGTGGTCAGGATCCCCGTGGTGGCCGTGGGCCTGATCACCGAGCCGCTGCACGCCGAAGCGATCATCGCCAACGGCGACGCCGACCTGGTGGCGCTGGCGCGCACCGTGCTGTACGACCCGCGCTGGCCGTGGCATGCGGCGGCGGCGCTGGGCGCGCAGGTCAAGGCCGCAAACCAGTACCTGCGCTGCCAGCCGTCGCAATACAAGCAGCTGTTTCGCTCAGAACGGTGATTAAACACCGGCCATGCCGGTTTTGACATGGCTGCGGCCCGCACCGGCATAGCCGTACTGCTCCTCGTCCGCTAGAATTTCTCGCATCACAACGAGGAGAGACCGATGCGGTATCCGAGAGTTCGAAACACAGGCGGCAGCCACCGGCTGCCCGGCCTGCTGCTGGCGCTGATCGCGTGCGCCGCAGTCGGCGCTGTCTGCGCCATCCCGGCCACGGCGGCCGTCCAGGTGGGCACGGTGGGCCCGGCGACGGCAGCCACACCGGCCGGTGCCTCGCCTTCCAGCCACAGCAATCGCACCATCCGCAACGGCGACTTCTGGCGCGACACCAGCGGCGCGCCGATCTACTCGCAGGGCGGCGGCGTGCTCAAGGTGGGTGACAAATATTACTGGTATGGCGTCAAGTACGAGGAAGCGGCCGGCTATATCGCCAACCGCAAATCCGACGGTTCGGCCACCAGGTTCAACGCGGTGACCGCCTATTCATCGACCGACCTGGTCAACTGGACCAGCGAGGGCGAAGTGATCAAGGTAGCGGCGCCCGGCAAGATCTTCGAGCGCGACGCCTGGCTGGGCCGGCTGGGCGTGGTCTATCACCAGCGCACCAGAAAATACGTGCTGATCACCCAGTACGGCAGCAAGAGCGCCGGCAACGGCGTGCTGTTTGCCACCAGCGACACGCCCACCGGCCCGTTCACCTACGAACGCCTGCAAACGCAGATCGCCAACGTCAACGGCGCGGCCACCGGCGACCAGACCGTGTTCATCGATGACGACGGCCAGCCTTACCTCATCTTCAGCAATTCCGGCGAGCGCCGTCATTTGTACGTGGCGCCGCTGCGCGCCAGCGATTACCTGCAGGTGGGGCCCGCCAGGCTGGTGCACCAGGCGCCTGCCGGCGGGCGCGAAGGCAACGCCATGTTCAAGCACAACGGCCTGTATTATTTTTGCTCGTCGGAGCTGCACGGCTGGAACGCCTCGCGCAGCTATTACATGACATCGCCCAGCATCGACGGTCCGTACACGCCCGAGCGCCTGATCAAGGGCACGGAGAACGACTTCTCGCACGTGTCGCAAAACGGCTTTTTCATCCCCGTGGCCGGCGGCAAGGGGGGCACGGTGCTGTTTGCCGGCGACCGCTGGAGCAATTACGCGGGCAACGGCAACGGCTACAACATCTGGGTGCCGCTCACGTTCGAGGGCACCGCGCCGGTGTTTCACTCGCTGAGCGAATTTTCGCTCGACGCCGGGCGCGGCACCTGGCAAGTGGGCAAGGGCAACAACTATGTGCTCAACCCCGGCTTCGAAGCCGACCGCGTGGCGCAGACCGGCGTCACCGGCTGGGTGCTCAGCTGGACCAACCTGAAAGGCCCGAGCCCCACCGTCAACGTGCAGGACAGCCGCACCGGCCGCTGGGCCCTGACGCTGGCGCACGACCAGCACACCATGGGCAGCGCGGTGCAGAACGTGACGCTGCCCAATGGCCGCTACACGCTCAAGGCGTGGATAAAAGGCAGCGGCGGCCAGAAGGTGGCGCGGCTGTACGCTTATGGCCATGGCGGGCCGGAGGCGGCCATTACGCTCGAGAAGCCTCTTGCAGAATGGACCGAGGTCAGCGTACCCGGCGTGCAGGTCGCCAACGGCAGCGTGCAGATCGGCCTGTACTCGGAGGGCAGCGACGGCCAGTGGCTCAAGGCCGACGATGTGAGCCTGGTGGCAGAGCAGTAAATAACCGCGACCATGAAAACAGGCCGGCGCCCTGCACGGGACGCCGGCCTTTACGTGGATGCACTCAACGCCAGCCTTGCTCGATCTCTTCCAGGCTCTTGCCGCGGGTTTCAGGCAGCTGGCGCAGCACAAAGACGAACCCGGCCAGGCAAATGACCGCGTACAGCCAGAACGTCATGCCGGTGCCCATGGCCGCATTAATCAAGGGGAAGGTGTAGGTGAGCAGGAAGCACGCGGCCCACAGCGCCGTGGTGGCCACCGCCATGCAGGCGCCGCGCACTTCCTGCGGGAAGATCTCGGACAGCGCCACCCACGTCACCGGGGCGAGGGTCATCGAGTACACGGCAATCGCGGTTACGACCAGCAGCAGCAATGGCCAGCCCTGCCAGCCCGCCAGGTAGCAGGCGCCCAGCGCGACGTAGATCACGAACAGTCCGGCGCAACCGAGCAACATCAGGCGCCGGCGGCCCCAGCGTTCCACGGTGGCCAGCGCCACCAGCGCAAACACGCAGTTGACCACGCCGGTAATGACGATGTTGAACAGCATGTCGGACACGGCGTAGCCGGCCGAGGCGAAAATCTCCTGGGCATAATTGAAAATCACGTTGATGCCGCACCATTGCTGCAGCACGGCCAGCACGATGCCGATCACCAGCACCCGGGCAAAGCGCGGTTCGGCCAGCACCTGTTTCAGATTGCGTCCGGTGGCTGCACCGAGCGCCTGGCCGATGTCGTGCATGGCGTCGCGCGCATAGTCGGCGCCACCGAGCCGGTGCAGCGCGGCCCATGCGTCTTGCTGGCGGCCACGGCCGGCCAGCCAGCGCGGGCTTTCCGGGATCAGCAGGCAACCGAGCAGGAAGGCCACTGCCGGCACGGCAGCTGCGGCAAACATCCAGCGCCAGCCGGTGGTGCCGTTCCAGCTGGCCGCCAGCCCGGCCGCGGTGGCGCCGGCAGGCACCGGCTCGGCAATGAGCAAATTGACGATCTGGGCGCCGAGGATGCCCAGCACGATGGCGATCTGGTTCAGGCACACCATGCGGCCACGGATCGCGGCCGGCGCAATTTCGGCGATGTACACGGGCGACAGCCCGGCGGCCAGGCCGATGGCCACGCCGCCGGTCATGCGCCATGCAATAAAGCTGTCGAACGAGCCGGCCCAGCCGGTGCCCAGCGACGAGACGGCAAAGATCAGCGCGGCAATCAGCAGGCCACGGCGCCGGCCCAGGCGGTCGCTGATCGTCCCCGAGCCGATGGCGCCAGCCAGGCAGCCGACCAGCGCGCAGCTGACGGCCCAGGCCTGCTGCGCGGGCGCTACCAGGTGGAACCAGGCTTCGTAAAACGGCTTGGCGCCGCCAATCACCACCCAGTCGTAACCGAACAGCAGCCCGCCCAGCGCCGAGACGGCGGCCGCCAGCCACAGCGTGGTGGTGGAGGCGGGCCGCGCGGCTGGCGCGCTGCCGGAAATGGTGTGCTCAACTCCATGCATCATTGCGTGATCCTTGGTCTCTGTTATAAAAATAAATTCTGCCGGCAATCTTACAAAAGAAAGCCGCGCATGCGGACCGGCCAGCCATGCCAAATCTGTTGCCCGCCATGGCAAAGCAGCATGGCTGGCGCCGCCATGCCAACCGTATAATCGGCGGGTCATCCCATTTTTCGAAGGTAGTGATTGGAAGCGATCGAACTGCAGTGCGGCGAAAGTACCGTGCGCCTGTTTCCGCAACGCGGCGCCGCCGTCGGCAGCTGGCAATGGCGCGGGCTGTCGCTGCTGCACGCGCCCGACGGCCAGGCCGCGTGCTTCCCCATGCTGCCGTATGCCAACCGGATCGCCCATGGCCGCCTGCCCGGCGAAGCGGCGCTGCCGCCGCATCCCGGCGAAGCGCACAGCTTGCACGGCATCGGCTGGCAGCGCCGCTGGCGCGTGATCGAACAGCATCCGGCGCACGTGGTGCTCGGCTTGCAGCACCGGGCCGACGACGACTGGCCGTTCGACTTTACCGCCACGCTGTCGATAGCGCTCGGTGAAAACTGGCTCACCCACACGCTGTGGGTGACCAACACGGGCCAGCGCACTATGCCGCTGGGGCTGGGCTTCCACCCGTTTTTTCCGGCCGGCGGCGGCACCCGGCTCAGTGCCGACTGGAGCGGCCGCTGGGGCGTGTCGCCTGACCATCTGCCGTTGGGGCTGGCGCCGGAGCCGGTGGCGCCGGGACCGGTGGATGTGGAGGCATGGCGCGTGAACAACTGCTACACCGGGTGGAACGGCAAGGCAGTGCTCAGCTACCCCGACCATGCGCTGCTGCTCAGCGCCGACCCGCTGTGCCGGTTCCTGCAATGCTACCGGCCCGGTACCGAGAGCGATTTTGTTGCCATCGAGCCGGTCACGCATATCCCCAATGCGCACCAGTTGCGCGCGGCCGGTGTGCCGGACACAGGCCTGCGCGACCTGGCGCCGGGCGCCGTGATGTCCACCTGGATGACGCTGCAGGTGGTGTAGGCGCTGGCGGGGGCAGCGCAGGGTCAGCGCAAGGTCAGCGCGTAGGACGGGCCCTGCGGCTGGCGGCCAGCTCGGCGGCGGCCGCTTCGCGCAGCGCATCGACCAGGATTTCGGCGCCCGGCGACAGCACGTGGCCCTGGCGCGTGATGATGCCGTACACGTCCATGCGCAACTTGAGGTCGAACGGCAGCGCCACCAGTTCGCCCGCCGCAATTTGGCCCTGCACCAGTTCCCGGGGCAGCGCCACGACCATGTCGGTGTTCGTGAGCAAAGACACGACCAGCGGCACGGCCAGCGTTTCTACGGTTTCCATCGGCGGGTCGAGCCCTTCGGACAGGAACAGCGCCGTCAGGCGGTCGCGCAGGATGCTGCCGGTGGGCGGCACGATCCACGATTGTTCCACCAGCTCGGCCAGCCGCAGGTCGGTGCGTCCCACCAGCGGATGACTAGCGCGCACGATCAGGTGGTGCACCTCGTCGGTGATCGGCTCGAAATTGAGCAGCGGCACGGTGGACGAATCGAGGATACGACCGAGCACCATGTCGAGCTGGCCATCGAGCAGGCGCTCCACCATCGACTTGCTGGTGCTGAAATCGACCACCAGGCTCGCTTTCGAACTGCGCGACTTGAACAGTTTGATGGCCTGCATCAGGATGTTGGTGGCAGGCGTGAGCACGCTGCCGATTGCCACCCGGCCGCCGATGCCCGAGAGCAGGGTAGAGATTTCGAAGTGGGCGGCATCCATCTCGGCCAGCGCCACGCCGGCGCGGCGGATCAGCATCTTGCCGGCCCAGGTGGGCACCACGCCGCGCGCCATGCGCTCGAACAGCTGGATGCCGAGCACGTGTTCGAGGTCGCCGATCAGGCGCGACGCGGAAGGTTGCGTGAGGCGGGCGGCGGCAGCGGCATTGGCGATCGAGGCGTGGCGGCCCAGTTCGACCAGTAAAATCAGGTGCCGCATTTTCAGGTGGCTGCGGACAAAACGGTCGGACAGTGTATTACTCATGGGTTGATAGCGTAAGTGTGGCCGCCTGCACGGCATGCAGCGCGGCGATGTTGTTGCGGGGACCCGTCATGGATGACGACGAGCGGCGCCGCCGCATCCTATGAGCAAGGCGCGGGAACGCCGCAACAATCATTTTTTTGAGCATATCGGCGGTCAGTCGGGCGCGAACGCCTGGCTCGCGGCGACGGCAATGGCGCGGTCGTCGAACAGCGCCTGCTGCTGGCCGTGCACGTCCAGGCCGTCCACCAGCCGCCAGCCGCCGGTTTCGCCCACCAGCAGCAATTGCCGCAGGCCGGCGCCATAAAAACTGAGGCCGGTCACCGGGTGGCGCGGTGCAGCAATCACCTGGTCCGGCGTGCCGTCGGCGCGGTACCGCACTATCTTGCTGCCGCCTGGCCCGGCCTGCGCGGTCCACACGCCGTGCTCGCCGTCCACCAGTGCATCGCGCATGCCCGCGCCGTGGTCGGCCTGGGCGAACGGCACGACGTTGCTGGTCGTGGCCGTGGCCGAGTCGTAGTCGCAACGGTACAGTACGCCTGCTGCGGCGTCGGCGAAATACAGGCGGGTGCCGGCCAGGTCGACGCCGATGCAGCTGGCCGCCACCACGGTGGGCAGCGCCAGCCGCCGCAGCCCCGACTGCGGACAGTACTGGTAAAAGCTGCCGATCGCGTGGCCGTCCGGCGACATATTGCGGGTGCCGAACACGAAGCGGCCATGATGGTCCGCGCGGCCGTTGCCGATTGCCGTGCGGTGGTCGATCGCATCCACCGTGGCCAGCCAGTTGACGATGGCCGGCCGCGCACCGCTGCGCGCGGGCAGTTCCGCCAGGCACAGCCGCTTGGACAAACCGATCAATACCCGGCCGCAGGCCGTGGGGCAGAACGTGTAGCCGGCGTCGGGCAGCGCGGCCTGCAAGCGCTGGCCGGTGTCGAGGTTCCAGGTGGTCAGCGTGTGCTGCAGGGGACTGAGCCACCACGGTCCCCTGCCGCGTGCATTCCAGTTCAGCGCCGTGGCGGGCTGGCCGGCACGCTTCAACACGGAAAAGGAGGGCAGGGGTGGCTTCATGACGGCTGGCGACGATGGACTCGATGGCAGGCAGTGTAGCGGCGACCGCGCGCTTGCCGCCATGCGATTAAGGTTGCCGCCCATGTCGGTTTTGCATGGCTGCCATGTCAATTCCGGCAATTGCTATGTCAAATAAAGATTGGCGTGTACCTGCTTGCCCGTAAGACAATAGGTGCAGAAGACCCGAGATCTTCCCATGCCCACAAGGAGAGACAATGGCAGACAGAATGCAACACAAGGTGGTGATCGTCACCGGTTCCACCATGGGCATCGGCCGCGCGGTGGCCGAATTGCTGCTGGAAGAGGGCGCCAGCGTGGTGCTCAACAGCCACCAGGACGACGCCCATGCGGCAGCCGTGCGCGAACAGCTGGGCGGCGCCCGCAGCCTGTACGTGCGCGCCGATATTGCCGACCGCGCCCAGGTGGAAGCGCTGGTGGCGCAAACGCTCGAGCGCTTCGGCCGCGTCGATGCCGTGATCAACAACGCCGGCATGAACGTGTTTACCGACCCGTTGCAAATGACGGCCGGCGACTGGCAGCGCTGCTTCGCGGTGGACCTGGAAGGCGCCTGGAACGTGATCCGCGCGGTGCTGCCATCGATGCTCGAACGCGGCTACGGCAACATCGTCAACATCGCCTCGGTGCACGGCCATAAGATCATACCCGGCTGTTTTCCGTACCCGGTGGCCAAGCATGCGCTGATTGGCCTGACCAAGTCGCTCGGCATCGAGTACGCGGCGCGCGGCATCCGCGTCAATTCCATTTCGCCGGGCCTGATCCTGACCGAAAGCGCCGAGGCATGGCTGGCGTCGTGCCCCGATCCGGCCGCCGAGCGGGCGCGCCAGGAACAGTTGCTGCCGGTGCGGCGCATCGGCACGCCGCGCGAGGTGGCCTACACGGCGCTGTTCCTGGCCAGCGACGAGGCCCGCTTCATCAACGCCACCGACATCCTGATCGATGGCGGGCGTTCCCAGCAGTATTGCGACTAGCGTGGCCGTCGCTACGCCCCGGCGCGGCCGGGACTTTCCAACCTTTGCACAACCTAAAACAATGAACGAGACCCTCCTGCGCGCGGCCATCGCTGCGCTGATCCTGCCCGCCACGCTGGCGCATGCCGACACCGTGCTCAAAATCGACGCCACCGCGCCGGTAGCGGCGCCGCTGCAAGGCCACCTGAAGCAGGGCACTTCGGTGTCGCCGCGCGGCGTGCGCCTCGGCGCCAACAGCCAGTACCTGACGCGCGACGGCCAGCCATGGTTCCCCGTGATGGGCGAATTTCATTACACGCGCTCGCCGTCCGCCGAGTGGGAACTGGAACTGCGCAAGATGAAGGCAGCCGGCATCACGGTGGTGGCCAGCTACATCATCTGGAACCACCACGAGGAGCAGGCTGGCAAGTTCGACTGGAGCGACCGCCGCGACCTGCGCCGCTTCCTGCAACTGTGCAAGAAGGTGGGGCTGGAAGCGGTGGTGCGCATCGGACCCTGGGCCCATGCCGAGGTGCGCTTTGGCGGCGTGCCCGACTGGGTGGTGTACAGCATGCCCACGCGCGGCAACGATCCGCAGTACCTGCAGTACGTCGAGCGCTACTATGCGCAGATCGGCAAACAGCTGCAGGGCCTGATGTTCAAGGACGGCGGCCCGGTGATCGGCGTGCAGCTGGAAAACGAATACAATCTGCGGGGCCCCGGCAAGGGCGCCGAGCACATCAGCACACTGAAGCGGCTGGCGCTCAAGGCCGGGCTCGATGCGCCGCTGTACACGGTGACCGGCTGGGACGGCGCCGTGTACCCGCCCGGCGAAGTGACGCCCGTGTTCGGCGGCTACGTCGATGAGCCGTGGGCCACCAGCACGCGCGAGCTGGCGCCCAAGGAAACCTATGCATTCCGTTTCGATACCCGCGTCAGCGGCGACCTGGGCGCGCAAACCGTCACCCACGAGCGCGGCACAGCCGACGATGAAATCGGCAAGACGCCGTTCTTTGGCGCCGAATATGGTCCCGGCGTGCCGTTCATGTACCGCCGCCGCCCGGTGATCGGCGCCGACGACGTCGCCTCGATGGTACCGGTGCAGCTGGGATCGGGGGTCAACCTGCTTGGCTACTACATGTTCCACGGCGGCCGCAACCCGGCCGGCCGCACCTGGCTGCAGGAAAGCACCGGCACCGGCGGGTATAACGACCTGCCGCTGATCAATTACGACTTCCAGGCGCCGCTGGGGCCGGACGGCCAGCAACGCCAGGTACTGGCGCGCCTGCGCCCGTACCACTGGTTCCTGCAGAATTTCGGTGGCCGGCTGGCCACCATGACGGTGCGCAAACCGGCCACCGTGCCGGACAACGCGGCCGACCTGTCCACGCCGCGCTACGCGGTGCGCAGCAATGGCGATGCCGGTTTTGTGTTCGTCAACAACCACGTGCGCCAGTACCCGATGGCCGCGCACCGGCAGGTCCGCTTCGAAGTGGCCCTGCCCGGCGGCAAGCTGACCTTCCCCAGCACCCCGGTGGACATCGCCGACGGCGACTATTTTATCTGGCCCTATAACTTCGACCTCGACGGCACGGTGCTGAAATCGGCCACCGCGCAGCCGCTGGCGCGCCTGGACCTGGGCGGCGACGGCGTGGTGTACGTGTTTGCCGCGCACGCGCGCATTCCGGTCGAGCTGGCGTTCGATGCCGCCATCGCCCCGCAATTGCAGGCGGCGGGCGCGCGCGTGGCCGAGCGCGACGGCAAGCTGGTCGTCGATCAGTTACAGCCCGGCACCGGCGCCGCCGTGACCATCGCCCGCGGCAAGGGCGGCCCGGTGCGCGTGATCGTGCTCACCGCCAGCCAGGCCGAACAATTGACGCTTGCCGACGTGGCCGGCATGCGTCGCCTGCTGCTGAGCGAGCAGCAACTGGTGGTCGATGGCAGCACGTTGCAGCTGCGCGCAGCCGGCAACAGCGCGTTTCGCGTGGCCGTGTTCCCGGCGCTGGACAAGGCGCCGTCAGCCGCCGGGGCCACCGTGCGCAAGGGCGTCGACGGCCTGTTCCAGACTTTCGAGGCCACGCTGCCCGAGCGACAGTTGACGGCAACCATTGCGCCATTGCGCGCGGCGCAAGCCGTGCCGCCGCTGCTCATCGGCGGCAACGCCAAGGCAGCCCAGGAACCGGCACCGGAAACCTTCGGCGCGGCCGCGTCGTGGCAGGTGACGGTGCCGCCGGCCCAGCTCAAGGGGCTCGACGATGCCTTGCTCAATATCGATTTCGTTGGCGATATCGGCCGCCTGTACGCGGGCGTGGAAATGCTCGACGACTGGTACTACAGCGGTTACGGCTGGCAGTTCGGCCTGCGCCATATCGGCGACCGGCTGGCGCAGCCGCTGACGGTGTCGGTCCTGCCGCTGCGCGCCGATGCACCGATCTACCTCGACCGCAAGGCCCGTCCCGATTTCGGCGGCCAGTCCCAGTTGGCGCAACTGCGCCAGGTGACGGTGACGCCGGTGTATCTGCTCAAGCTGAAAGTGCAGTGACCGCTGTCTGGGTTCGTTTGACGTCAGGTTGGCCACGCTGGCCGCGTGGTGCACGGGGGCAGTGCTGGTTGCCCGTGCCATGCCAAATCAGCCTGCCAGACGGCATAACCGGCATAGCTCGCACGCGCCGTGTTTTGTATCATGAACCTGCATGTGTCTGAAGTGTCCTCTCCGGGACTGTTATTCGGCCCGCCTTTCGAGGCGGGCTTTTTTTTGCTTTGCCCCGGGCTGCGTTCTTGCCACTGGCAGCACATGGCGTGGTCGGGCAGGGGTTCGCCGAGCGCGTCCCCGCCGGACAGGCCGTGACGCCCCAAGCTATGCCAAACCAGCCACGGTGTGGGCCGAAATAGCATAGCTCGCCCCCGACCTAAAATATTAGTATTCAAATATCAGGCTTGGGCGCGGGCAGCCGATCCGGCGATCGTGGCGTGACTGACTATGTTGCCGTCCAGGATAGGCGCCGCGCCAGGCATCGATAACGGGACAACAAAGTCCCGAGTAAAAAAAGAGTTGAGGAGACAGGCGTGATGGTCCATCCGTATGGTGCCGCCGCATTCATTCGCCCATCGGTGGGCACGGTCCTGGCCGCCACCGCCTGCATGGACGACGTGACCACCCGTGCGGTGACGGCACGCTTCCTGTCTCCCAGGCTCCTTCAAATGATGCATCTCGGCACCCGCATGACCAGCAAGGTCAGGCAAGCGCCGGGGTGGATACATCATGGCCCCCACCGGCAAACACCGTGGAGACAACGAGCATCACCCACCATCGGAGGAAGACGTGAATACCAACAATAATATGCCTCAACGCAAAACAATCTGCTGTGCGGTATCGACCGCGCTGTTGATGATGACGGCGCCATGGAGCGCGGCGCAGGCGCCGGCCACGGCCACCGCCACGGCTACTGCTGCTACTGAACAGCCCCAGCCACAGCCCGGCGGCACCGCCGACGACGAGGTGCGGCAAGTGCTGGTGGTGGGCGCCCGCGCCGCCGAGCGCAGCGCCATCACGCGCAAGAAGGAGGCGGCCACGGCGCAGGATTCCATCATTGCCGACGATGTCGGCTCCTTCCCCGACCGTAACGTGGCCGAAGCGGTGTCGCGCATTGCCGGCGTGTCGCTGAACCGCGACGAATACGGCGAGGGCAGCTCGGTGAGCGTGCGCGGCAACTCCAACGATTTGACGCGGGTGGAACTGGACGGCATGGCGGTGACGTCGGCCGCCGGCAACAGCCCCACCGACAACGAGCCCGGCCGGGGCACCATGCTCAACGACCTGCCGGCCGACCTGATCGCCAGCGTGGACGTGGTGAAAGGCTCCACCGCCGACATGACCGAAGGTTCGCTGGGCGGCGGCATCATCATCAAGACCCGTACCGGCCTCGACTTCAAGAAGCAGACCATCGTGCTGCGCACGTCGGCTGCCAATTCGTCGGTCAACGACAAGTGGACGCCCAACCTGAACCTGATTTTTGCCGACAAATACTTAGATGGCCGGCTAGGCGTGGTGGCCAACGTGTCGTCGTCGAAGGCGCGCACCGAAAGCCATTCCTATACCGCGTTTGCCGCCACCGGCAGCCCGCTGCACCAGATCGACTTCGACAACTTGCCGGAAAAGACCTTCTCGTTCCAGCCCAATTCGCTGACCCCGGTGGGCACGCTGATCGATGCGGACACGCCGCTGCGCAGCTTTCCCGCCGCCGGCGGCACCGTGTTCAATTCGCTCACGCCGCGCGAACTGGTGACGCAGGCGGCCGGCGCCCAGACCAAGCAGGATTGCTATACCCGCTTTCCGTGGTACACCACCGCCCAGCTGGGCGCGATCAGCAGCGCCGCCAACCGCGCCACGGCGCAAAGCCAGCGCGCCACCGAGTTGCAGACCTGCCTGTCGCAGTGGAACGATGCGGCGCCGTGGACGGTGCGCCGGCGCGTGTCGAACAACGAGCAAAAGCGCAACGCAGCCGACCTGCGGTTCGATTTTCGCGTCAACCGCGACCTCACCGTGTACGCCAAGTTCAACCGTACGCTGAACCACAACGAGGATAACGCCGGCCTGTTTTCGCAAGGCAGCGATGTCGGCTTCGGTACCTTGGGCACGCATTACACCGACGTGGTAACTACCCAGTCCGGCGCTCCATACCGCACCACCACCCGCACCGTGGTGCCCGGCAGCGGTTACTACCTGTACCCTGGCACTTTCAGCAACAAGGGCACGAGCGGCAGCACATACCAGGGCGTGGCCAGCGGCGCGGTGATCAATGTCGACCCGTCCACCGTCAAGGTGGACGCCAATCACAACCTGGTGGGTTACCGCCTGAGCAACGCCGGTTACAGCATCGATACCGTGCAGAGCATCCAGGATACCAAGTCGACCACCGCCATTGCCGGTGGTACCTACCGTTCTGGCGGCTTCCGCGCCGAATTCCTGGCGGGCCGCACCACGAGCCGTTACTACCGCTACGCCTACCGCTCCAACCTGTATTTTTCCGCCGGACCGGCCGACGTGGCGGTGGACCCCACCGGCATTGTCACGGTCACGCCGCTGGGCTCGGTTAACCTGCTCGATCCGGCCAATTACAGCGTGCTGGCCGCGCCCAGCACGGCGGCCGCCATGCTGGGCCAGGCCCGCAACGCCAATGCCGCGATTTCGCTCGACAGCAATATCAAGCTCAACGAAACCGCCGAAACCACGTACAAGGGCGACTTCACCTATGCCCTGGGCGACCGGGTGCCGTTTTTGAACCGGGTGAAATTCGGCTTTAACGCCCGCAAGCAGAACGCCACCATGTGGGGCCAGGGGGGCATGACGGTGGCCACGGCCACGCCCACCAGCGCGGCCATCAACGTCCCGAATGTACGGATCAACACGTCGCTGATCGCGTGCGAAAACACGGCGGCATCGCTGGCGCCGGGCGGCGTGCCGTGCGCCTACGGGATCGGGGCGCCGTCGGGCGTGTCGCTGTCGCAGTCGTCCACCGTGACCCAGGCCCAGTTCAATGATTACGTGGCGCAGTCGATCGGGCCGTCGGCAATCCGCTTTTTCGATGGCATGGCCGACAAGCCCTCGGGCCTGGGCACCGCGTGGCCGGTGGTGGACCTGAAGCGCCTGTTCGCATTGAGCCGGGTGCCGAATCTCAATCCGCTCGATTGCATCAAGCAATGCCTCGGGTCCGACGGCAAGGTGTACGACCAGCCGTTCAACCGCACGTCCGAAAAAACCTCGGCCGGCTACCTGTCCACCGACTTCGTGGTGGACCGGGTGCCGTTCACGTCGTGGCGGCTGCCGTTCGGGATGGAAATCGACGGTAACTTCGGCTACCGCTACGTGCGCGCCAAGGTGACCGGCACCGCATCGACCACGTTCAGCACCGTCACCCCGCTGGACCCCGCCAACCCCGATCCGCAGGGCGAGGTGGTGACCACGTCGATCCGGCGCTCGGCCGACTTCCAGCGCACCACCACCGACATCATGCCGGTACTTAATCTGGCCTGGTGGGTATTGCCCGACCAGGTGGTGCTGCGCTACAACCGCGCCAAGACCATCGCCCGCCAGCGCATCGCGTATATCTACGGCAGCAATCCCAACTGCACCTACGATTTCCGCCGCGAGGCCGCAGTTGACCTCGACGAAGACGACGGCGGCGAAACCGACATGAATTGCAGCGGCATCGTCGGCAACCCGGCGCTGCGGCCGTACACCAACATCAACCACAACGTTTCGGCCGAATGGTACGTCAACAACGACACCATGCTGTCGGCCTCGGTGTTCCGCCAGGTGGGCAAGATCGGCGCGCCGCGCCGCGTCACGGTGTACAACGCGCGGCCGTTCGAAGGCACGAACGAAACCGACCCGAGCGGCCGCCCGCTGTCCGACATCGAATTCAAATACTCGAGCTACATCAACGGCCCGTCCGTCACCCGCACCGGCGTGGAACTGAGCGGCAAGACCGCGTTCACGTTCCTGCCGTCGGTGCTGCAGTACACGGGGGTGTCGGCCAACTACACGCGGGTGCGCGCCACCAGCCTGGAGCCGAACGAGATCGACTTCTACACGGGCGAGGAGCTGCCGCAGCGCGGCGTGCAAAAATACTCGTGGAATGCCTCGCTGTGGTACGACGATGGCGCGCTTAATATGCGGGCCGCGCTGCAGGTGGTGCCGGCCACGTATTCCGCCATGGCCAGCAACAGCACCATGAGCAATTACCCGAACCTGTCGAACACGGCGATCAAGGCGGCGCCGTACGACCCGAGCATGGCGATCTACAACAGCGCGCGCCGTTACCTTGACGTCAAAATCGGCTACAAGTTCAAGAACGGCGTCGAAGTGTTTGCCGAGGGGCGCAACCTGGGCAAGCGGGGCACCTCGTCGTACCTGCCCACCGCCACCCTGGAGAACGGCCAGCCGATGCTCAACACCCTCGGTTACAGCGGTGCGCGCTACCTGGTGGGTGCGGTCGTGCGCTACTGACGTCGCCACCCGCGCCGGCGCCACCAGGTGGCAGCCGGCGCCGGTCGCCATGACCGCTTGCGCCTGGTCCGGGATGTGCCCAATATTGCTTTCGAGTAAGTTCATTGGGTGGCCGGGACGACACGTGCAGTTGGCGCACTCCTACCTGGCGCTACGCGTGTGTCCTACGCGCAGCACCATGAAGCGGGCGCATCATTTCCATGCAAGTCAATGCCGCAGCATTGCGGCGATACAAGGAGCATGGACATGAATCTGACCACCCCCACTACCATCGGCGAACTGCGCCGACTCATAGCCGCCGCCGACGACCGCGCCGGCCCGCATACCTTGTGGATCGACACCGGCGGTGAAGTGCACCTGACCGCGCTGGCCGCGCAGGCAACTGCGCGCGCGAGCGCGGCAGGCGCCGGCAACAGTGCGCCGGTGCGGCTGCGGTTTGCCCCGTTCGCGCCGGGCGCCGGCATGGTGGGCCCGCAGGCAGCGCGCGACGATGGCCTGATCGGCGAACTGTATTTCAGCATCCTGCACCACTGGCTGCACGCGGGCGACGCGCCGCCGGGGCCGGTCGATGTCGAATTCGACGACCTCGAACTGCGCCGTCCGTGGGCAGCCACCGCGCTGACCGCCGGCCGCCAGCCGGCGCCGCGCGCGTGCTGCCCGGCGCATTGATCGCACCGTCCGTGCGCGATCTCGGGCGGGCGCTGTCAGTCGCCCGGCACGGCCTGCAGTTGCCGGCAGCGATGGCGGCCGGAAAGCGCGCTGCCCCGGAACTGCCGGCCAGCGTCATGGCATGTGCTGCGCCGTGGCGTGCATCGCCATGCAGATAGTTTTATCGCTTAGTTTTATCGTTTAATACCCGCCATGTTCGCCGCGGCGCCCGCCGGTCAGTACCGGGTGCTGTACGTCAGCGAGCCGTAGCCCTTGCGGCGACCGGTAATGGTGGTCAGCGAGCTGCTGTTTTGCAGAGAGAACGACAGCGACCCGTCATCCCAGCCGTATGCGATACCGGCCACTGCTGCCACCTGGGTTTCGCGCAGCCGGGCGGTGCTGCCTTGCGCCGGCCGGTTGCCGCCCACGCCCATCTGCGAAAAGACCCGGTCCGCATGCACCCCCGCGTACACGAACCACCCCCGGCCCAGCACGGTGGGATCGGCGGTGCGCATCGACTGCCGCACCGCGGTCGGATAGCTGCGCTGCAGGCCGGTACCGTAGCGCAGCAGCAGGCTGCCGCCCGCCGACGACTGCCAGTTGCCGAGCGCGGCGCCGCCCAAGGCGATCAGGTCGGCCGACGGCACGGCGTCGTTGGCAGCGCCGAACGGCACGCGGATGGCCCGGTAGCGCTCGATACCGGCCAGCGCCCGGTTCGGCACCTGGTAATCCCAGCCCTGCGGCCGGTCGGAACCGGTCAGGTGGTGGATCAAGACCTGGCTCTGGCGCGCGCCCGAGGCGGGGCCGATCATGCCCAGGGTAACGGCCAAGGTGTCGGCAACTTCGCCCTGCACCGATACTTGCGCCGCGCGGAACCACAGCGCCCCCAGGTACGGCGCATCGGCCGGATCGGGAACGGCGCGGGTGATGTCGGCCGGCGTCACCATGACCTGGTTCAGCGACGACAGGGTCAGCGTGGCCGGCCCCAGCCCCAGCAACCCGGTCACGGGCGCCAGCAGCCATTGCGGAGCAATTGACGCCTGGTCCGGCGCCGTGTTGCGCTGGTAACCGAGGGCGATGCCGTTGGTATAGCCGCCGCCGTCGCTGCCGGCAAACAGGTCGTTCTGCAGCGTGAGCGACAGCCGGGTTTCTTCGGCGTTGGCGGGGGCGGCGGCCAGCAGCAGCGGTAACAGCAGCGGCAACAGCGCAGGCAAGAGGGGAGGCAATAAGGAACGGGACGGCGCCGCGCGGGGCGGGGTAAGCATGGTCATGGCAAGTGGTCGATCCGGTGTTGTTGTTATTTGATATTTCTTGCGCTGTATTATCGGGCAATTCGGCCACCGCTGCTGGCGGGGGCGATTTTTCGGCGGTGGCGTCCGGTGCCGTGACCCAACAATCGTGCAACAATCGTTGATCTTAAGTTAAACTGCCGGACTCGATTCCACTGTCCTTATCGTCCTCCATGCTCTCCCGACCACGGCGCACCTATCCCTTGCGGCATCTGCTGATCATGCTGACCGCAATCGGGCTGCTGCCGCTGGCACTGCTGGGAACCTGGAGCATCCATACCGGCAGCCAGTTCCAGCAGCGCGAACAGCAGCGGCTGATGCTGGACCTGGCGCGCGCCTTGTCGAGCGCCGCTGACGCCGAGCTCGACGGCGCGGTATCGATCCTCAACGGCCTGGGCCGGGCGCCGGAATTGCAGGACGGCGATTTGCGCGCGTTCCACGGCGTGGCCGCCGCGCTGGTCAAGGCCCAGCCCGAGTGGCTGGGCGTGATTCTCACCGACAACACCGGCAAGATTTTGTTGCGCACCATGGATAGCTACGGCGCCCCGGCGCCGCCGGTGGCCGATCCCGACAGCTTGCGCGAGGCGCTGGTCACGCGCCAGCCGGTGGTGGGCCGGATTGCGCGCGGCCTGCGCGGCCAGCCTGCGTTTCCGGTGCGGATACCGGTGATCACCGCCGCCGGCAAGCTGTACACGCTGACCGCCGTGATCCGCCCCGATCGCCTGGTGCGCCTGCTGGAACGCCAGCAAGTGCCCGGCGGCGCGGTAACCGCCATCCGCGACAGCAGCCGCGCCGTGGTGGCGCGGTCGCGCAACCAGGACGGCATCGTGGGGGCGCCGCCCAGCGCGTCGCTGATCGCGCTGATGGCCGAACACGGCGCCGAAGGCGTGGGCTCGGCGCGCACCACGGAAGGCAGCGCCATGGTCACCGCCTACACCACGCTGTCGCACTTCAACTGGGTGGCGGTGGTGGGGCGGCCCGCCAGGCAGCTCGAGGAAGCGGCGTTACAGGGGCTGAGCGTGTACGGCGCGGGCATCGCCGTGTCGCTGCTGCTGGGCATCGTGCTGGCGTCGTTGCTGTCCAAGCGGCTGGTCGGCACCATCCGCGCGCTGCAGCAAAACGCTGCGGCGCTGGGGTCGGGGGCGGCGCTGACCGTCTCCACGTCTTCGATCACCGAGGTGGAACAAATCAGCCAGGCGCTGGCGCAGGCCGATGCGCGCCGCAACGAACGCGAACGCGAGCGCAAATTGCTGCTCGATACGCTGAACCAGGCGCTGGCCAGCCACCAGGCCGCGCTGGCCGATGCGCGCCGCGCCGGCCGCGCCAAGGACGAGTTCCTGGCCGTGCTCGGGCACGAATTGCGCAACCCATTGAGCCCGATCGTGACCTCGCTCGATCTGCTCGACCTGCGCAACGACCCGGCCAGCCGCCGCGAACGCGGCGTGATGCGGCGCCAGGTCGATCACTTGCGGCGGCTGGTGGACGACCTGCTTGACGTCTCGCGCATCATCTCGGGCAAGCTGCAAATCGACATGCGTCCGCTGAACCTGGCCGACGTGGTGCGCCATGCAGTGGCGGCGGTGGGCGAGCAGCCGGTATCGACCGCGCTGCCGGCGGCCGTGTGGGTGGCGGGCGACGACAGCCGCCTGACCCAGGTGCTTAACAACCTGCTGTCGAACGCCGCGCGCTTCGGCAGCACCGCCACCCGCGTCACGCTCACCAGCGACGATCTCCATGCGCGGTTGATCGTCAGCGACGACGGGATCGGCATGAATACCGAGCTGCTGGCGCGCGTGTTCGAGCCGTTCCAGCAGGCCCCGCAATCGCTGGCGCGGCGCACCGGCGGGCTGGGACTGGGCCTGGCGATCGTGCGCAAGATCGTCGAGCTGCACGGCGGCCAGGTGGCTGCCAGCAGTGCCGGCCCGGGCGAGGGCAGCAGCTTCGAGGTAACGCTGCCGCTGGTCGCCGCGCCGGTGCCGGCTACGGCGGCCCCCGCCGGTCCTGCCCACGCCGGCCTGCAGGTGCTGCTGGTGGATGACAACGTCGATGCGGCCAATGCCGGCGCCGAACTGCTGGTGCTGATGGGGCACGACGTGCGCACCGCCCACCACGGCGCGGCGGCGCTGGCAGCCGTCCGCGAACGGATGCCGCAGGTGGCCATCCTCGACATCGGCCTGCCCGACATGGATGGCTACGCGCTGGCCGCCGCCATCCGCACCGAAGCGGGCGGTGCAGGCGTAAGGCTGGTGGCGCTGACCGGTTACGGCCAGAAAGAAGACGTGGAGCGCGCCTACGCGGCCGGCTTCAATTTGCACCTGACCAAGCCGGCCTCGCTCGAGGATTTGCAGCTGGCCACGGCGCCGATGGCGCGCTGACGGTTATTTTGCGGTGGGTATTGGTGTGGCTGGTGTGGCTGGTGTGGCTGGTGTTACGGGTTGCGTGTAGATGGTGATGGGCGCGGCAGAGGTGACTTTGCGCCAGCCGCTCTCCGGTGACGGCAGCAAATTCTTCGCGCCTGATGATGCGGTTGTCGATGTCCATGGATCGATGTTAGGCCGCTCGCTTGCAGGCGTCAAGCAACCTCAGGCCTGCAAGCGATCTGCGTTACAACGACATTGACAACGACATCAAGGCGCCGTCACGTGCACCGGCTCCTGCGGGAACGACGTGGCGCCGGCACCGAGGTAGAAGCTCGGGTGCGGCGGCTGGTTGTAGCCGGCGTTCTGGCCCGCCACCTGGCTGCGGTATTGCGGGTTGTGCATCAGCGTAGCAATGCGGGTGGTGGTCGGAATCGTGGTGCTGAACACCAGCAGCGCCGTGTTGCTGGCGTTGCGCACCACGATCTCCTCGCGCCAGTCGCCCAGCAGGTCGGCCGACAGCACGGGCGTGGCCTTGGTGCTGTTGTTGGTAGCGCCACCGTAAGCGCCCATGTCAAGCAGGTTGTTCATGCTGGCCGTGGCCGGATTCCATTTCTGCACGATCAGGCTGCCCAGCGGTTCGCGCAGCAGGTCGCCGTCCCACCACACGCCGAAGTTCATCGAAGAGGGCGCCGTGGCGCTGATCTGCACGCCGGTGGCCGAGCGCAGGCCGCCCCGGCTGGCCCAGCATTCCTCGCCCACATAATTGGGATCGATGTCGAAGCACACGCCGCGTCCCACGTCGGCGTTGGAACCGCTGGCGCCCCACAGCAAGGTCCCGGTCGCGGCGTCATGCATGCCGGAGCCGCTGGCGCCGTAGCTGCTGGGGCTTTCGTGGACCATGTAGATTTGCTGGCCGCTGCGGTTCGGATCGAACTTGCCGAAGTGCAGGGCGTCGCCGTGACCGAGCCCCGTGGTGTACAGCAGCTGGCCATTGCTGCCGATGGTGGCCGCACCGTACACGATGTCGTCCTTGCCGTCGCCATCGGCATCGCCGGTGGCAAACCAGTGCGCGCCCTGGCCGCGCGCGGCAGAGCCTGCGACGTCGGTATCGAATACCCAGCGGCTGGTGAGGTTGCCGTTGCGCCAATCCCAGGCCGCGATCACGGCGCGCGTGTAGTAGCCGCGCGAAAACACCGCGCTCGGGCGGGCGCCATCGAGGTTGGCCACGCCGCCGAGGAAACGATCGACCCGGTTGCCGTAGTTGTCGCCCCAGGCGGACACGGTGCCGCGCGCCGGCAGGTAGTTCACGGTCTTCATGGCGGCGCCGGTCTGGCCATTGAACACGGTCAGGTATTCCGGGCCGCTGAGGATGTAGCCGGCGGTAGTGCGGTAGTCGGCAGTGGCCGAGCCGATGACGGTACCCTGGCCGTCGACCGTGCCGTCGGCGGTCTTGGCCATGACTTCGGCCAGGCCGTCGCCATCGAAATCGTAGGCCAGGAACGTGGTGTAGTGGGCGCCAGCCCGGATATTCTTGCCGAGGTTGATGCGCCACAGCCGGGTGCCGTCGAGCTTGTACGCGTCGAGGTACGTGTTGCCGGTATAGCCCGACTGCGAATTGTCCTTGGCATTGGTGGGCTGCCATTTGACGACCAGCTCGTACGTGCCGTCGCCGTCGAGATCGGCCGGCGCGCCGTCGTTGAGCTCATAGGTGTAGGCCACGCCGTCGGGCGTGGTGCCGCCGGCCGGCGCCTGCACCGGGATGGTTTTGTACGGCGTGGCCCAGGTGGCGTCGGCGTTGAATGCCGGTTGCTCCACGCCGCCCACCACGGCGCGCACCGCGTAGTGGTCGACGGTCGAGCCGCTGGAATCGCTGTAATTGAGGACGTTGAGCGGCGCGGCGTTGAGCTTTACGCCATCGCGGTAGACGTTGAAGGTCGTGTCGGCCGCGTCCGTGGCCAGCTGGCGCCAGCTGACGAACACGCCGCTGCCCGAGGCAATGGCGACGGCGCCGCGATTGAGTTTTTCGATCTGCTTGCCAGCGGCGCTGGCCGTGCCGGCGCCGGCCAGCGCGGCGATCAGGATGGATACGGCGGATGCGATGCGTAGTTGCATGGTGTCTCCTTGAAGGTTCGCTTCGAGTTTGTTATGGGGCCTGCGAGGCAGGCACCGTCACGTTACATGAAGGAAATTGCAAGTCACCGGCGCAAACGGCGCCGTGCAGCAATAGTCAATTTGTCGATCAATGTTGTTGTTTTTGACCGCAGACCGGGGAAAGCCGTTGCCGCCCCATGGCGCATGCGCTACATTGCAAATTAACAATAGAAAATGCCGCGCCACGTAGCGCGGCATGGGAGGAGACGCAATGTATCAACCGTCGCCACGCCTGCGATGACGCCCGCCTGGATGGCCGTGGCGCTGGCGGCAGCGCTGCCCGCGATACCGGCAGCAGCGCTGGATGCCACGGTACGCCTGCACCTGGCCGCCGGACCGGCTGCCACGTCGGTGCCCGAGCTGGCGCGCCAGGCCGGGGTGCGGGTGCTGGCCAATGGCGACGACCTGGCCGGCGTGACCACGGCTGCGCTGCATGGCACGTACGGCGCGCGCCAGGCGCTGGCTTTGCTGCTGGCCGGCACCGGCCTCGCAGCGCAGCCGCAAGCCAATGGCAGCATCCTGATCCGCAAGGTGGCGCCCGCCCGGCCGCTGCCACCGCCGCCGCCCGATGACGCGACCATCCTGCCCGCAGTGCACGTGACCGGCGTGCGCGCCGCCCAGCAGACGTCGATCGACCGCAAGAAGCACGCCGGCACGGCACTGGACGCCATCGTGGCCGAAGACGTGGGCACTTTCCCCGACCGCAACGCGGCCGAGGCGATTTCGCGCATTGCCGGCGTTACCCTGGAGCGCGGCGATTACGGCGAAGGCACAACCGTCAACGTGCGCGGCAACGCGGCCGGCTACACCCGGGTGGAAATCGACGGCGTGGGCGTGCAGACCGGTGGCGGCTCGGACCTGAACAACGGCGGCGGCGGGCGCGGCGTGGACTTGCGCGAATTGTCGACGGACCTGATCAAGAGCATCGACATGGTGAAGGGCGCCACCGCCGACATGACCGAGGGTTCGCTGGGCGGCGCCATCCTGATCCGCAGCCGCACCGGCCTCGACTTCGACCAGCGCTACGTGGCGCTGCGCGTGGCGGGGCAGCAAAACTCCATCAACCGCGATGCCACGCCCAACCTCAACCTGGTGTTTGCCGACAAGTTCCTCGACAACCGGCTGGGCGTGATCGTCAACCTCGGTGGTGCCCGCGCGCGCAATGAAAACCACACGCTGTCGGTGTCGAACCGCGACGTGGGCATGGTCCGGCTGATCGACTTCGACGGATCACCCGACAAGACCTTCAGTTACCAGCCGGCCACCGTGTCCGCGACCGATCCGGCCGCCACCGCGCCGCTGCAGCGCTGGGCGCGCAGCGGCGGCGGCACGCTCGACTCGCTCAGTCCGCTGGAAATCGTCACGCGCTCCGCAAGCGCCACCACCAAGGACGCATGCCGCGCCGCGTTTCCCGCCTACACGGCCGATGAGCTGGCGACCTTGGCGTCCGGCGCCAACCGGGCCGCCGCGCAGAGCCAGCGCGCCAACGAGCTTTTGAGCTGCCTGAACCAGTGGAACGACTACACGCCGCAGAACCTGCGCTACCAGGTGCGGCGCCAGGACGAACGGCGCTGGGCCGGCGACGTGCGGCTCGACTTCAAGGTCAATGCGCAACTGTCGGTATATGCCAAAGCCACGCGCAACAGCCGCAAAATCGACGACGACCAGCTGTTTTTCAGTGCCGGCGGTTTGAATGTCAACGGCGCGGGGCGCTATCTCGACACCGCCAGCGGTACCGGTCAGGTGCGCACGCCGCTTTCCGGCGGCGCCTGGTATCCCACGCCCGTCAATGCAGGCACCGGCAGCGGCACGTGGCAGGGATTGACGGACGGGTCGGTCGTCAACGTGGTGCCCGGCTCGGTCGCGGTGGACGCCAATCACCATGTGACCGGCTACACGCTCAGCAATATGGCCATCAATAACGACCAGATCTACGACCGCATTGCCAGCCGCTCGCGCTACACGGAAATCGGCGGCGCGTGGCGCGCGGGCCGCTGGCAGGCCGACGTGCTGGCCGGCGTGGTGAAGGCCGAGGGCACGCGCATGCAGTGGCGCACCAACCTCGGTTTTTCGACCGGGCAGACTGCGGTCACGCTCGACCCCGACGGCTGGTGGCTGGCGGCGCTGCCCGCCAACGTGGGCGCCCAGCAGCTCGACCCGCAACGCTACGGCGTGCTGCAGGCGCCGGCTGCGGCCGGACTGCCGGCCGTCTCGGCCGCCACCCAGCTGACGCTGGCCAATCCGCGCCTGATGGAGCGGCGCGAAGCGACGGCGCGGCTCGACCTGCGCTATGCGACCGGCAACGCCATCCCCTGGATCTCGCGCCTCAAGTTTGGCGGCAACCGCCGGCACTATGCCACCTCGTCGTGGAACGGCCAGGGTTATACGGTACAGGCGGCAGCCGATGGCAACCCGGCCATCGTGGTGCCGCGCGCTGTACTGAACAGCAGTTTCCAGGCCTGTGAAAATACGCCGGCATCGCTGGCGCCGGGGGGCACGCCGTGCCGCTATGGCACCACGTTCAGCAGCACGCCCGGCAACGCGCTCACCAGCACCATCGTGATGACCCAGGCCGACTACCGCGCCATCGTCGGCCAGGCGCTCGTGCCCGGCACGGTCGGCTACTTCAACAGCCTGCCCAACCGGCCGGCCGCGCTGCTCGGCGGCTGGAGCGAAATCGACGTGCAGCGCATTATTGCCGCCACCGGTGTGGCCAACTTCAACCTCGATTGCGTGCGCACGTGCACCGGCAGCGACGGCCGCCGCTACGAACAGCCGCGCACCGGCGTGAGCGAGCGCATCAACGCCGGCTACGTGAGCGCCGATTTTCAGTTCGACGGCATGCCGGCCGGCGGCGACCTGGAGGGCAATATCGGCTGGCGCGTGGTACGCACCGACGTGGCGGCCACCGGCATGCTGACCTTGCAGTCGGCGAGCGCAAACGGCGTGGTGGGCGCGCGGGCCGCCAACACCACGCTGCGCAGCGGCGGCACCGACGTCATGCCGATGCTCAACCTGGCGTGGTGGGTGGCGCCCGAGCAGCTGGTGCTGCGTTTTGCGCGCGCCAAGGCAATTGCCCGGCCGCTGGTGGAATATCTGATCAGCAATGGCGTCACGTGTACGTACGACCAGGCGGTGGCCGACGGCGCCGACATGGCGTGCAACGGCACCATGGGCAATCCCGGCCTCAAACCCATGGCCAACCGCAACTACAACCTGTCGGCCGAATGGTATCCCGACCGCGACACCGTGGTGTCGCTGGCCGGCTTCCGCCAGCGCGGCATCACCGGCGCGCCGATGCGGGTGGCGGTGGCCGGCGCGCGGCCGTTCGACGGCGCGGACGCTGCCGATCCGGCCACCGGCGCCGCATTGAGCGGCGTGCGCTATGCGTTTGCCACGTACGTCAACGGCCCGGCCATCACCCGTCATGGCGTGGAAGTGAGCGTGAAGACCGCGTTCAGCCGCCTGCCGTGGCTGCTGCGCCACACGGGGCTGGACGCCAACTATGCACGCCAGCGCTCGGGCAGCGTGGACGGCGCGTTCCGCGACCTGTTGACGGGCGCCGTGCTGCCGCCGGCCGGCGAGATGCGCTATACGTGGAATGCGTCGCTGTGGTACGACGATGGCGCGCTGCGGGCGCGCTTGGCGCTGCAAAGCGCGGCTGGCTATTTCCGTGGTCCGGCGGCGCTGGCAAACAACTATCCGGCGACCGGCATTGCCGGCAGCACGACGCTGCCGCTCAACCCCGGTTCGGCCACGTTTCGCGACGCCACCCGGTTCCTCGACGCGCGCATTGCGTACCGCGTCAATCGGCACATCGAGGTGTTTGCCGAAGGCCGCAACCTGGGACGGCGCACCGTGAGCAATTCGCAAAGCGCGGTACAGCCGCTGGCCGACGGCACGCCGAACCTGCTCGACCGCGGTTACTACGGCGCCCAGTACATGGCGGGGTTGAATCTCAGGTACTGAGCGCTGCGGACTACAAATTGCTGAAGTTCACGCCGACCGTGATGCGCCGCCCCGCATACGCATAATTTTGCAGGTTGGGCGTGCCGTCCGCGTAGGGCGCCGAGCCGATGCTGTCGGTCTGGGTGCTGTTGCCCAGGTTGCGGCCTTCGACAAAGAACTCGATACCCGGCTTCCAGCGGTACGACAGTTTGCCGTCGATGAAACTGCGGCGGTCGCGGAAGTTGGGCGAGCCCGGGTTCCACGCCAGCCCGCCCGCATTGCTGAAGTTATACATCGGATAGGTATTGAGGCCGGTGCCGCTGTCGCCGCACGGCGCGATGCAGCGGAAGATTTCGCTCACGGTTTGCACCGCTACCCGGGCCTGGAACTTGCCGTCGTCATACCACAGCGCATAATTGAACGAGTAGCGCGACGAGCCGGTGGGCGGCAGCGCGTTGCCCGTGATCGGATCGAGGTACGGCCGCACGATGTCGGACTTCTGGCGCGTGAAGTTGGCGTCGAACCCGGTATAGCGCAAATTCCACGGCAGCGCGGTAAACGCCGTCTTCATGCTGAACTCGTAACCCTTGCGGGTGGAGACCGGGCCGTTGCGGTAGGTGGTGTAGTCGAACAGCAGGTTCGACAGCGGCTGGCCGGTGACGGGATTGACTTCGCTGGTGCCGGCAAACACGGGCACGTCGAACACGCCCACGGTTTCGTTGGCGCCGATGCGGCCTTCCTGGCGGTAGGTGGCGGCCGTGAACATGGTGTCGCGGTTCGGATACCATTCCACGCTCAGGTTCTGGTTGAAATTGCTCTGGCCGCGCAGGTCCGGGTTGCCCACCGTGGAACACGACATGTTTTCGCCGTCGTCGTCGGCCAGCTGGTCTTGCCGCCGTTCGTCGTAGGTGCAGGTGCCGGCCGCGACCAGGCGCGAGGCCGGCGGCATGGCCACGCTCTTGGCCGCGCTGTAGCGCACTACGGCCTGGTCGGGAATCACCCACAGCGCCAGGTTGTAGCTGGGCAGGAAGATGTGGTTCGAGGCATTGAGCGTGGTGTTGCGGGTGATGCTGCTGGTGACGATGCCGGCCGCCAGGTCCGGGTTGGCCGGCTGGTAGTCGGCGGTTTTCATGATGGTGCGGAACGTCATCTGTCCCGTACCGCCGATCTTGCGTTTCACGTAGCGGTAGCCGAGGTTGCCGTCGAGTTCCCAGCCGAACGGCAGCGCGCGGTCGGTAAACGGAATCTTGTCGAACGCGAAGTCCGCCATCAGGTACGCCGACTTGGTGTCTTCGCGGATCCGGGTCACCGGCTGGTCGTACATCTTGCCGTCGCTGCCCAGGCAGCGCTTGGCGCAGTGGTAGTCGTAGTTGGGCAAGCCGAGCAGGTTGACAAGCTTGAGCACGTCGATCTGCTGCCAGTTGTCCACCACGTTGCCGGGACGGCCGCTGGCGCCGTTGAACAGCTTGGTATCGGTAGCTTTTTGGGTGAGCACCTGCGACAGGTAATTCTGGAAGTCCGGGATCGTCATCACGTACGTGCTCGACAGCGACGGCGCGGTGCCGGGTGTCAGGCCATACTGGCACGCGGTGCTGGTGCCGACCGAACCGGGCGTGTTTTCGCAGCCGCGGATGGTGCCGCGCACCTCGGTGCTGGGCACTGTCACGGCGGGGATGTAGCCGGGCGTGCCGGCCGTGCCCACGGCTGCCTGCACCGTGTAACCGCCGCCGGCCCAGGCGTCGCTGCCGTTGCGGCGCAGGTTGGCGCCGCCCTTGACGCGGGTGAAGAACGGCACTGCGTCGGGCAATGCGTAGGTCAAGTCGAGCTTGGCCGTGCGCTCGAACGTTTCGCGGATTTGCGGCGATTGCCACAGGATGGTGCGGTCGCGCGTGACGGTCGGCGCGCCGGGCGTGGGCGTGGCCGCCACCACCGGTTGCGTGTAGTTGGCGGGATTGGTCAGATCGGGCGGCGTGGCAAAGTCGTAGCCCCAGGTGCCGTTGGGCCCCACGCTGATCGTGGTTTCCGGGCCATACACGTAGCTGAGCGAGGTGCGCAGGTTGGACCGGCGGAAGTCGGAGCGGGCGTCGCCCACCAAAAATTCCGACAGCAGGCCGCCCCGGCGCAGCTTGCCGCCGAGTTGCAGGTAGCGCGTGGACGTTTCCATCAGGTTGCGGATCTGGTCCGTGCCCACGCTGCTGTTGGTGGTGGTAAAGCTGGTCAAGTGGTGATTGGCGTCCACCACGGCGGTAGCGGGATTGAAATTGACCACCGCGCCTTGCACCGGCGCATTGCCGCCCGAACCGCTGTAGCTGCCGGGCAGCGTGTACCAGCCCGAGCCGGGCACGGCCGTGCGCACGCCGCCCACGTCGGTGTACGCGGGCAAGCCATTGACCTGGTTGCCGTTGGACCCGAACTGGCCCAGCGAATACGTCAGGAAATTATCGTCGACCGTACGCTTGCTGTACGAACCCTTGGTGTACACGGTGAAATCGCGGTCGATTTCGTAATCGAGGCGCAGGTCGATATTCTTGCGTTCGTCGATCTGGCGCTTGACGAACGAGCGCAGCAACTGCGGCGTGTAATCGTTCCACTGGTTCAGGCAGGTGAGCAGTTCGCCGCTGCGCTGGTTGACGGCGCCGGTGCGGTTGGTAGCGCTCAGTGCGGCCAGCGACGGCGACGACGTGGACAGTGCCGGGAACGCGTCGTAACACGCCTGTTTGCTCTGGGCGGCGGCCGACTTGGTCAGCAGTTCGAGCGGCGTGGCGCCGGTAAAAATCACCTGGTTGCCGGCGGAATAAGTGTTGATCGGCTTGCTGGACGCGGGGTTGCTCATGTCCAGCGTGGATGGCTGGAAGGTAAACGTCTTTTCCGGCGAGTTGTCGATATCGACAAAGCGGCCGTAACCCTGGCGGCCGTTGCCCGAGGTCTGGAACTGGTGCGATTCGTTGTTCAGCTTTTGTACCGAGGTATTGAGCAGGATGCCGAGCTTGTTGTCGAGAAATTTATTCGACAGGATCAGGTTCACATCCGGCGTCCATTTTTCGTTCAGGCTGCTCTGGGTGCCCGACGCGCGCACCGAGACGAACGGTTTTTTGAAATCGAGGCCGTTGCGGGTTTCGATGCGGATGCCGCCGCCCAGCGAGCCTTCGGTCATGTCGGCGGTTTGTCCCTTGATGATGTCCACGCTCTTGATCAGGTCGGCGGACAACTGGCGGAATTCGGAACCGCGGCCGTCGCCACCGCCGTTCAGGTCGCTGCCGCCGGCCGATTGCACGGCCATGCCATCGAGTTCCACCCGTGTCAGCTCGGAGCCGTTGCCGCGCACGGCCACGCTCACCCCTTCACCGTAGTCGCCGCGGTCGATGGCAATGCCGGCCATGCGCGAAATCGCCTCGCCGATATTGCGGTCGGGCAGCGACCCGACGTCTTCGGCCACCAGCGAATCGACGGCGGTGGCGGCGTTCTTCTTGCGTTCGATCGACGATTGCTGCGACTTGCGGGTGCTGACGATCACCCTGGCGATGTCGGCTTCCGCGGCCGTGGCGCTGCTTTGTCCGGCCGCAGCCGGCGCCTGTTGCGCTGCCGCGTCGCGGGTGGCGATCAGCGAGGCCAGCGCCAGCGACACGGCCCAGGTCAGGCGCTTGACGGGAATGCGAGTGTGGATGCGGTGATCCATCATGTGATCCAGGTGGTTCATTGTTGTCTCCGGTATTTTTCTGGTCGATGGGCGGATGCGGCGGGCGCTTTTATTCCGTCCCGCCAGCTTGACGATTGAATTCCTGCGTTCCGCCGGTCTGCCGGCAATCGGTCAGCGACGTGATTGTTTGGGTGCGCGCGGCGTTATTTCGGCGGAATGGCGACGGCGGCCCGTCTTATGGATGTGTATCTCCCCCCGTTATCGGGTTTGGCGCGGCTTCGGTCGCGTCTTTTTTTTGAGCGCAGCAATTATGAAATCAGCCACCGACCCGGCCGATGGCGCCGGTCCCACCGGTCGCCCGCCGCTATTGACGCCACCACCGCCACCGAGGGGGCGGCCGCCCGCCCACAGCGCCATCCCGTTCCTGCTGGCGATGCACGTCCTCGAACGCCATGGCTACCGGTCGTGCGATCCGCAACGGTTCGCGCACGCCCATGCGCAGCAGTGCTGCCACCTGTGCCATATGCCATACGCCAGCGCCCACGCGGCGTGCCCGTGCCCGCACTGGTTCTTGATGCCGTGGCCGGACCTGGCGGGATTCGGCGCCGTATTCGCCATGTTTGGCGTGGCGGGCGTGGTGCATTACCTGTTGACCCATGCGCGCGGTGCGCGCCACGAACAGCAGCCGCGCCGCATCATCGCCGCGTCGTATGAGGGGGAAGCATTGCGGCTACAGCTGAAAGTACGAGGCAGGAGCTGGGCGTTTGGGCTGGACGCCGGCGTAGCACTGCTGGCCGTGGAACTGCACGGGCGCGGGGCGCGGCGCCCGCGCATGACCTGCGCGGCCACGGCGCAGGATGCCGCCATCATGGCGGCGCTGGTGGACGCGATCGAAGGTGCAAACGATTGAAGTCGCGCGTCAAGCCTGCTCGTGGCGGCCCATGAAGCTGGTGGGCGTGGTGGCCGTCACCTGGCGGAAGGCGGCGGAAAACGACGCAGTGCTGGAAAAGCCGAGCTCGTTTGCCACCTGGGCGATGGTCTTGCCGGCCGCCAGCCGGTTCATGGCTTGCACGATGCGCGCCCGCTGCCGCCATACCTTGAACGTCAGCCCGGTTTCGGCCAGGAACACGCGGCTGATCGTGCGGACCGACGTGGCGGCGCGCGCTGCAATCTCGTCCACTGCCAGGCCGTTGCGGTAGTCGGCTGCAGTCACGTCGACAATGCGCCGTCCGACAGCACTGGCGGGCAGCGGCAGGAAGGTGGGCGCATCGGCGGTTTCACCAAGTTCGTGCAGCATCAGGCGCGCCAGCAGTTCGGCTTTGTCCGGCGTGGCGGCTGCGTTGAAAGCGGCCTGCAACAGCGCGCGCATCAGGGGCGTCACGCGCATGGCGAATACCCGGTCCAGCGGCGCCGGCGCCGCCCACGGTGCCCACGTCCGGGCGACTTCCGGCGTCCAGTGCACCATCCACAGGTCGGCATCGGCCAATACCTCCACCCGGTGATCGACGCCCGCCGGGATCCAGATACCCAGTTGCGGCGGCACCAGCCAGCGGCCCGCGTCGGTGTGGACCTGCACCATGCCCGATGCGGCAAACGTCAGTTGCGCCTCGTCGTGGGCGTGGCGGGGAGCGCCGCCGCCGCGCGGCTTGACGCCACGGTGCAGCGAAAACGAGGGTGATTGCATGGATGGCCTGTGAGCGATGCCGATTGGCGTCACATCGTAAAGCCGTTCTCCTATCATGGCAAGCCACACATATCCTGGAGAGTGCAATGCAAGCAGTCGTGATCGAACAGTACGGCGACAACCGCGTGGTAAAACTGGCGCAGGTTGAGCGCCCGGTACCGGAAGCGGGTCAATTATTGGTGCGGGTGCACGCGGCTGGCGTCAACCCGGTGGACTGGAAGATCCGCAACGGCGCCGGTCAGCGCATGGGCATGACGCTGCCGATCAGGTTGGGCGGCGAAATCAGCGGCACGGTGGAACAGGTGGGCGCCGGCGCCACCGGTTTCAGCGTGGGTGATGCCGTGTACGGCATCATCCCGGCGGGCGGCTTTGCCGAGTACGCGGTGGCGCGGGCCAGCGCGGTGGCGCCCAAGCCCGCCAACGTCAGTTTTATCGAAGCGGCGGCCATTGCGCTGGGCGCACTCACCGCGTGGCAGGCCATGTTCGGCCTGGCGCAGCTGGCCGCCGGTCAGCGCCTGCTCATTACGGGCGGATCGGGCGGCGTGGGGTCGCTGGCGATCCAGCTGGCCAAGGCGGCCGGGGTGCATGTCACCGCCATGGCCTCGGCACGCAACGAGGCCTATGTGCGCAGTTTGGGCGCGGACCGCTTCGTCGACTACACCGTGCAGCCGGTCGAACGGTTGGCGCGGGACTTCGACGTGGTGTTCGACACGGTGGGCGGCGAAACGTATCAGAAGGCGTTTGCGGTGCTGAAGCCGGGCGGTTGCCTGGTGACGGCGGTCGCGTTTCCTGCTGCCGACGACTTGCAGCGCGGCGTGCGCGTGGCCCGGGTGCAGTGCCAACCGGACGCAGTGCAACTGGCAGCCATCAGCGAGCTGGTGGCAGCGGGCAAGCTGGCGCCGCACGTGGCCACGGTGTTGCCGCTGGCAGCGATCCGCGAAGCGCTGGCATTGTCCGAGGCGGGACGCACGCCGGGCAAGATCGTGCTCGACCTGGAAGCGTGAAGGCGTTGGCGGCCTACTTGCCGCCGATGCGAATCTGCTCCGCAGTCACCACCACCGGCACTTTGAGCAACGCGCGCACGTCGTCGGCGAAATGTTCGGCTTCGTTGACTCGGTAATTGCCCACCAGCGTGCGGTTGCGCAGGGCCGGATCGGCGATCAGGATCTGCCGCGTGTTGTAGCGGTTGAATTGCGCCGCGGCGCGCGCCAGCGTGTCGTTGTTCAGCATGATCATGCCTTCGCGCCAGGCCAATTGGCGCTGTCCGGCGTCGGGCTGGCGCCGCACGTTGACCGCGCCATCGCCCCCGGGCACGAACGCCTGTTCGCCGGCGGCCACCCGTACTACCGCGCGCTGGCCCGCGCGCGTTACCTCCACGACGCCCTCGGTCACCACCACGTCGGCGCCGCCCGGTTGGCGCTGCACGGCGAACGCGGTACCGACGGCCGTCACGCGCACGGCGCCGGCGGCCACCACGAACGGGCGCGCCGCATCCTTGGCCACCTGGAACCAGGCCTCTCCCTGCTGCAGCGCGATGCGCCGCTCGGCCATCGTCATGCGCACTTCCAGCCGGGTGTCGCTGTTGATGCGGGCCACCGAGTTGTCGGCCAGCGGCACGTTGCGCAGTTCGCCGACGCCCGTTTGCAGCACCAGCGCGTCCGGCGCCGCATGGGAACCGGCAGCCGGGGTGAGGGCAGGATATAGCGCCGGGTACATGGCGACGGTGGCGACCAGCAGCGCGGCGACCGCCATGCCGGCGTACGACCAGGCGGGCAGCTTGCGGCGTGGTGCGGCGATAGCGGGACCATCCGCTGCGGCCGCACCCTCGGCATCGGCCGCCAGCGCGCTGGCGGCAGGCCGCAGCGCTTCCGGCAACAGCACCTGGTGCAGCGTGTGGTCGATGGCGCGCGCCCGCAGGTAGGCGCCCTGGTGGCGGGGATGGGCGGCCAGCCAGGCATCGAGTTCCGCCTGCTGCGGCGCCGGCAGCGGGCCCTGCGCTTCGCGCGCGATCCACTCCAGCGCCTGATGATCGATATTAGGCATATGGTTTCTTGTCCGCCGCAGCGCCTTGTCTGGTTTGTGTCAATTGTGCCGCTTCGTCGGCGCCCACTCGGGCAATCATGTCCGAGAGCAGTTTCAAACCCCGGATCGTTTCTTTTTCCACCACGTTTTCCGTCACCTGCAGGCACTGCGCGGTGTCGAACTGCGACATGCCATACAGGCGGCGCGCGCGAAACACCTGCTTGCAGCGGTCGGGCAGGTTGCCGATCATGGCCAGCACCCATTTCAGCTCCGCTTTGGCCATCGCCACCCGCTCGGGCGATGGTTCGGGATCGGCCAGGTGCTCGATGGTGGCTGCCGCCTCGATCTGCACCACGGCGTCGCGCCGGGCCCGGTCGATGATCAGGTTTTTGGCGATCTGCATCACGAACGCGCGCGGTTCGCGCACGTGCGCCACCGATTCCGTCTGCAGCAGCCGGTGATATACATCCTGCATCAGATCGTCCGCCTCGGCCGCGCTGCCGCACAGCCGCCGCAGCCGGGTGCGCATTTCGGCCTCGAACGGAATCACATGGGCGCTCACCCACGCCACCCGGTCCGGATCTATTTTTAGTTGCATCGTTGTCTCCCCCATGGCCTTAGACGAGCGAGCGCGCCACTTCCGCCGGAATTTTATAATATAAGCTGCCGGCCGCTGAAAATCATGGCAGGCGGGGCGTGGTATCATCGCGGTCCGCTTTTGCATTCCAGAGATCTCGCCATGCCGTCCCAAAAGTCGTCCAAAGTGTTCATCCTTGTCGCCATGGTTGCCGTGGCCCTGTCCGTGATCGGCTACGTGTTCGTGGTGGTGGCCGACTATACCGATTGCGAGCGCATCGAGGCTGCCGAACTCAAAAAAGGCAACCAGGTGTCGTGCCGTGACGTCAAGGCCAAATCGGCCGTCGAATAAGGCACACGATGCCGGCCCAGTGTGTGCTGCCCCACACTGCGCTCCCGGTCAGGCGGATACAGTGGAGTCATTCCCCCTCCACGTAAATATCCGCCATGAATGCTCCAATATCGGTACCACTGGCGCCAGCGGCGCCCGCCGCGCCTGTCGCCACTTATCCCGTCTCCCTCACCATCAACGGCCGCCAGCACGACTTCCAGGTCGAAGCCTGGGTCACGCTGCTGGACCTGCTGCGCGAACGCGCGGGCCTCACCGGTTCCAAGAAAGGCTGCGACCACGGCCAGTGCGGGGCCTGCACCGTGCTGGTGGGGGGGCGTCGCATCAATGCCTGCCTGACGCTCGCCGTCATGCAGAACGGTAAGGAGATCACCACGGTCGAGGGCCTGGCCCAGGGCGATCAGCTGCATCCGCTGCAGCAGGCGTTCATCGACCACGACGCCTTCCAGTGCGGGTACTGTACGTCGGGCCAGCTGTGTTCCGGCGTGGGACTGATGAACGAGAACCGCGCGCGCGGCGCCGACGGCGCCTGCACCCGGGCCGAGGTGCGTGAACTCATGAGCGGCAATGTCTGTCGCTGTGGCGCCTATCCGGGCATCGTGGCGGCGGTCACCGAGGTAATGGGCATGACGTCGCCCGATGATACCGACCGCGCTTTCCTGCCTGGCACGGTGCCGGCATGAATCCCGTCACCTATATCGCCGCCGCCGACGTCACCGGCGCGCTGGCCAGCCTGTATGCGGGCGTGGACGCCAACAGCACCCCGTCGAAGCCGATTGCCGGCGGCACCAACCTGCTGGACCTGATGAAGGAACGGGTGATGCACCCGCAGCAGCTGGTGGACATCAACGCGCTGCCGCTGGACGCCATTACGGCAGCTCCCGACGGCGGCCTGCGGCTGGGCGCCACGGCGCGCAATGCCGACACCGCGTACCACCCGCTGGTGCAGGCGCAGTACCCGGTGCTGACGGCCGCCATCCTGGCCGGCGCCTCGCCGCAAATCCGCAACATGGCCAGCAATGGCGGCAACCTGCTGCAGCGCACCCGCTGCCACTATTTTTACGACGCCACGGTCCCGTGCAACAAGCGGGCGCCGGGCACCGGCTGTTCGGCCATCGGCGGCCTGACGCGCCAGCACGCGATTCTCGGCGCCAGCGACCAGTGCATAGCCACCCATCCGTCCGACATGTGCGTGGCGCTGGCCGCGCTGGACGCGGTCGTGCACGTGCGCTCCAATGCGGGCGAACGGCAGATTGCCTTTGCCGACTTCCACCGCCTGCCGGGCGAACACCCGGAGCAGGACACCACGCTGGCCGCAGGTGAACTGATCACCCACATCGATCTGCCGCCGGCGCAGCAGTTTGCGGCCCATTCGGCATACCTGAAATTCCGCGACCGCGCCTCGTACGCATTTGCGCTGGTGTCGGTAGCGGCCATGCTCGACGTGGGCGAAGACGGCATGGTGCGCGATGCCCGGCTGGTACTGGGCAGCGTGGCCCACAAGCCGTGGCGCGTGCCTGCCGCCGAAGCAGTCCTGATCGGCCGCCAGGTCGATGCCGTGGCGTTTGCGGAAGCGGCCGATGTGCTGCTGGCCGGTGCCCGCGGGCAGGGACAAAACGACTTCAAGATCACCATGGCCCACCGCGCCGTGGTGCGCGCCCTCACGCAAGCCGTGGAGGGGACGCATGACAATACCCACGAACATACCGATGCATTTTCCAGCGACAGCCTGGACCAGGAGCCAACGTGACCGATCTCATAGCTGAACTTCGTACCCCGGTTGCCGAACCCGGCACCGGCACCGTCAACATCGGCGACGCCGTCTCGCGCGTGGATGGCCGCGACAAGGTCACGGGCCAGGCCCGCTACGCGGCCGAATACCGGCCGCAGCCGGACGAAGCCGCGCTGCTGTACGGCGTGGTGGTCAACAGCGCCATCGCCAGGGGCCATGTGAAAGCCATCGATACCAGCGCCGCGCTGGCAGTGGCGGGCGTGGTGGACGTGATCTGGCACGAGAACCGTCCCAAGATCCGCTCGTTCGACATTTTTTACAAGGACATGACCGCGCCGGGCGGCTCGCCTTACCGTCCGCTCTACGACAACGAAGTCCACTACAGCGGCCAGCCGGTGGCGCTGGTGGTGGCCGAAACGTTTGAAGCTGCGCGCCATGCCGCCGCACTGGTACAGGTGGACTACGACGTGGAACCGCACGAGACGTTCCTGCTCGAACACACGGGCCGCGCCCATAAGCCGAGCCGGTTAAAGGCCGGCTACACGCCGCCGCCCGACGTCAAGGGCCATCCCGACGAGGTATGGGACAAGGCGCCCGTAAAAATCGAAGCCGGTTACTACAGCGGCGTGGAACACCACAACCCGCTCGAAATGTTCGCCACGACCGTGCTGCACGGCGCCGACGGCCATCTCACCATTTACGATAAAACCCAGAGTTCGCAGAACAGCCGCTGGTACGTATCGCACGTGTTCGGGCTGTCCAAGGACAAGGTCACGGTGCGCAATCCGTACGTGGGCGGCGCCTTCGGGTCCGGCTTGCGGCCGCAATACCAGCTGCCGCTGGCCGTGATGGCCGCGCTCAAGCTGGAGCGGTCGGTGCGCGTGGTGCTCACGCGCCAGCAGATGTTCACCTTCGGTCACCGTCCTGAAACCCAGCAGCGGTTGAAACTGTCGGCCGATGCCGATGGCACGCTGACGTCCATCATCCACGAAGCGGTAGCGGAAACCTCGCGTTACGAAGATTACGTGGAGGTGGTGGTCAACTGGTCGGGCGCGTTGTACGCGTGCGAGCATATCCGCCTGGGGTACAAGATCGTCGCGCTCGACCACGCCAGCCCGATGGACATGCGCGCACCGGGCGCGGCCCACGGCGTGCACGCGCTGGAAGTGGCGATGGACGAACTGTCGTACGCACTGAAAATGGACCCGCTGGCGCTGCGCCTGAAAAACTACGCCGAGATCGATCCTACCCACGGCCTGCCGTATTCCACCAAGGAGCTGCGCGAATGCTACCTGCAGGGCGCCGCGCGCTTCGGCTGGGACCAGCGCCCCCTCACGCCCGGCACCATGCGCGAAGGGCGCGAACTGATCGGCTGGGGCATGGCCACCGGCATGTGGGATGCGATGCAGATGTTCGCCCGCGCCAGCGCCGTCCTGCATGCGGACGGCAGCCTGGTGGTGAGCAGCGCCGCTTCCGACATCGGCACCGGCACCTACACCGCGATGAGCATCATCGCGGCTGAAGCCATGGGCCTGCCGCTGGAAAAAGTGCGCTTCCAGCTCGGCGACTCCACGCTGCCGGTGGCGCCCATCGAAGGCGGCTCGTCGCACGTGGCCACCGTCGGTTCTGCCGTGGCGGGCGTGTGCGAAAAGCTGCAGAAGAGCGTGTTCAAGCTGGCCAAGGCCTTGCCCGGCTCGCCGCTGGCCACGGCCAAACTGGACGACGTGGAATTCGTGGACGGCGTGGTGCGGCTGCGCGGCATTCCCGGCACCAGCGTACCGCTCACGCAAGTGCTGGCGGGACAGGCGGCGCCGCTCGAAGAAAAATACCTGATGCTGCCCAATATGCTCAAGCAGATGAAGTACCAGCGCGCCACCCATTCGGCGGTGTTCGTGGAAGTGCGGGTAGACCCGGACTTCGGCACCGTGCGCGTCACGCGCGTGGTGAGCGCCATTGCCGCTGGCCGCATCATCAACGCCAAGACCGCGCGCAGCCAGATCGTAGGCGGCGTGGTGTGGGGCATCGGCCAGGCGCTGCACGAGGAAACCCATTGCGACCATCGCCTCGGGCGCTTCATGAACCATAACCTGTCCGAGTACCACGTGTCGGTCAATGCCGATATCCACGACATCGACGTCATTTTCGTGAACGAGGACGACCGGATCGTGAGCCGCATCGGCGCCAAGGGGGTAGGGGAGATCGGCCAGGTGGGCGTGGCTGCTGCCGTGTGCAACGCAATCTACCACGCCACCGGGCAGCGGGTGCGCAGCACGCCGATGACGCCGGAAAAGGTGATGCGGCAGCCATAGCTGGCACCCTCGTGGTGGTAGCGCGACAGATCGATTGGAAGTTGATTAATTGGCAGGTTGTGGGCTACCATGCCGGGGCCGTCGGGCTGTCCGCCGGCCCCACATCACGGAACCACCACGCATGCATAATTATTTATTCGCGCCGGCATTGGCCGGCGTTGTTTTGCTCGCTGGCTGCAGCAGTCTGGCCGAGCAGCAAAGCCAGCGCATCGCCGCAATCCCCGAAGCCAAACGCTCGTACATCATCGGCACCTATAAAGTCGGTTGCGAGCGCGACAAGGACGTGTGCAAACAGCGCTTCAATACCATCACAACGTATTACAGCGATCGCAAAGACGACACCGCGCTGTACATGTTCAAGATTACTGCCGGCCGCACGTTCGGCAGCGACGATCCGCTCGATGTCACCAGCATGGAACGTCGCGAGAACGGCATCTATTTTTGCGTTCCGCTGCCGGCGGGCCAGTATCGGGTGTTTGCCTACGATTTCTACAATGCCGCCAACGGCGGCATGCGCTATAACATGACCAAGGAATCCTTCTTCGACGTGCCGTTCACGCTCGCCGAAGGCGAAGTGCTCGATATCGGCACCCTGAAGGTGAGCACCACGACGGGCAAGAATTTCTTCGGCATGCAGTTACCGGCACCGGGCACGCTGTTGCTGTCCGGCTCATCGCAGGAAGCCGCGTCCAAAGCCCTGCAGAAGTGTCCTGCGGACGTACGCCAACGCCCGGTGCGCAGCGCCCCGCTGCAGCCTGACCCGAAGAGCACGTTCGTGCTGGCTGATCCGAAGCCGTAACCGGGTTAAGTTCGACCGCCCCGGCCTTGCCATGCGCATCGCACGGGCCACGCGAGATCCGGCTCCCGGCCGGTCCGGGCCCGGGTCGGGTGCATGGCGGGTCGGGGCAATACGGGCCGGTGCTGCGTATATCAAAGTTCTCTCCACCCATGAATAATTTATATACGGCCCCCGTTTCGGCTGCTTCACAAATCAATACTGGATATACTGCGCCGTGATAACTGGGCCCCATGCGAATTGCGCGCGGCCCGCGTGAATCCGATCGTTGTTTATCCGGTTTTTTTTGGGGAGTTCCAGGCACTATGACCAGTTTTATCTTGAGGCTTACAAAGCAGTTTCCGACCATCGGTTTGCTGGCATTGGCAGTCGCGTCGTCCAGCAGTGCGGCCAGTATTGGCGCCGTCAGCCTCAACCAGTCCTGGGATTTTCACCGCGACGATAACAAGTCCGCCACCAGCGTCGACCAGGTGCCGGCCACCGGCTGGACCCGCGTCAACCTGCCGCACACGGCGCGCCTGGAAGCCAAGGTGCCGGTCGATTCGTGGCAGGGCACCGCGTACTACAAGAAGAGTTTCGATGCCAAGGTGGCGCCCGGCGAACAGGCCGTGCTGCGCTTCGAAGGCGCGATGAACGTGGCCGACGTGTGGGTGAATGGCAAACACCTGGGCCAGCACCTGGGCGGCTACCTGCCATTTTCGTACGACGTCACGCCGCATCTGAAAGCAGGCGGCGGCAACGAACTGGTCGTGCGAATCAATAACGAAGACAACGCGGTCACCGGTCCCAAACCGCTCAAGGACCTCGACTACATCCAGTACGGCGGCATCTACCGCGACGTCACGCTTACCATCAAGCCGGCCGTGCATATCAGCGACGAGATGCTGTCCAACACCGAAGCGGGCGGCGGCATTTTTGTCACCTATCCGCAGGTGGACCAGAAATCGGCCACGGTGCGCGTCAAGGCCGAAGTGTGCAACACCGCTGCCGAGCCGCGCACGGCAGAACTGCGCCATCGCCTGCTGAACAAGAACACCCGCGTGGCCGACGGCGCCGAGAGCGTGAGCCTGGCCGCCGGCGAGTGCCGCCACGTCACGCGCGAACTCAAGGTCGAGCGCCCGCAACTGTGGTCGCCCAAGGCGCCCAACCTGTATGCGCTGGAGACCACGGTGGCCAGCAAGGGCGCGACCGAGCTGACCAAAACCCGCATCGGCATCCGCCGCATCGACATGGCCAAGGGCCAGCTGCTGATCAACGGCGAGCAGACCCACCTGCGCGGCGTCAATCGCCACCAGGAGTACCCGTACGTGGGCTACGCGCTGTCGCCGCAGGCCGAGTACCGCGATGCGCTGCTGATCAAGCGCGCCGGTTTCGACTACATCCGCCTGTCGCATTACCCGCATTCGCCGGCCTTCATGGCCGCGGCCGATGAACTGGGCATCATGGTCTTGCCGGGCATTCCGGGCTGGCAGTACTTCAATCCCGATCCCGCCTTCAGCACCCAGGTGTTGAAAACCTGTACCGACATGGTGCGCCGCGACCGCAACCACGCCAGCGTGCTGGCCTGGGAATGCTCGCTCAACGAAACCCAGATGCCCGATGCGCTGATCGAAAAGCTGCACCAGACCGTGCACCGGGAATTCCCGGGCGAGCACGTGTATTCGGCCGGCTGGGTGCCGCAGACGTACGACGTGTACCTGCAGGCGCGCCAGCACCGCCTGGAAGACAAGCGCCCGTTGCCGAACAAGCCCTTGATCGTGTCCGAGTACGGCGACTGGGAATACTATGCAATGAATGCGGGCTTCAACCAGACCGCGTGGGGCGACCTGAAAGCGGCCGATCGCAGCAGCCGCCAGCTGCTCACCGACGGCGACACCCGCCTGCTGCAGCAGGCGCAAAACCTGGCCGAGTCGCACGACGACAATTTCAATACCGGCGCCATTGCCGACGGCTACTGGGTGATGTTCGATTATGGCCGCGGCTATGCGCCGGACCTGGAATCGTCGGGCATCATGAGCATCGACCGCGTAGCCAAGTTCTCGAACGAGTTCTTCCGCTCGCAGCGCAGCGCGCTCGAGGCATCGAAGTGGGGCGGCGGTCCGATGGTGTTCATCGCCAGCCACTGGAACAAGGAATCGTCGCCGCACATCCGCGTGTTCTCGAACACCGATGAAGTGGAGCTCTTCCTGAACGGTAAAAGCCTGGGCCGCGTGAAGAGCGGTCCCTCGGCATCGCACCCGAATCTGCAGCACCCGCCGCTGGAATTCAATGCGGGCCAGTTCGCTGCCGGTGAACTGAAGGCGGTGGCCTACCTCGGTGGCAAGAAGGTCGCCGAACACGTGGTGCGCACCGCGGGCGAAGCGGCCAGGCTCGATGTGGCCGTGGACGACCTGGGCGTAAAATCGGCGGCAGGCGACCTGGTATTCATCCGCGCCAAGCTGGTAGACGCCAAGGGCGCACTGGTGGCTACGAGCGGCCAGTCGGTGACGTTCGCCACCGGCGGCGCCTACGAGGTCGTGGGCCCGGCCACCGTGTCTACCGAAGCCGGCATCGCCAGCGTGCTGGTACGCGTGGGCGGCGACAAGACGGCCAAGGGCGGCAAGGGTACCGTCAAGGCAGAAGCCGGAACCCTGCACGGCGCAATGTAGGAGCCAAATCGGTTAGCATGGCGCACACGATCACTTGAATAAAGGTAGTGTGCACATGATTACTTTCGGACGCGGTCAAAAGGGCAAACTGGCGGACCTGGGCTTGGGTAGCAGCGTGGCGGTCAACGTGGCGTTGCAGGCGCCGGGCGCCACCATCGACCTGTCGTGCTTCGGGCTCGATGCCCAGGGCAAGCTGTCGGATGACCGCTACATGGTCTTCTACAACCAGCTGGCCAGCCCCGAAGGCGCGGTGCGCCTGACGCTGTCGCCTGGCGCCGCCGCGTTCCAGCTCAAGCTCGATGCCTTGCCCGCGTCGATCGACCGCCTGGTATTTACCGGTGCGCTCGACGGCAGCGGCAGCATGCGCGCCATCGCCCCGGGCAGCATTGCCATCGGCGGCGCCGCCACCTTCCCGCTGAATGGCGCTGACTTTGCCGACGAAAAAGCCGTGATCCTGGCGGAAGTGTATCGCCGCGACGGCACCTGGCGCTTCGGCGCCGTGGGCCAGGGTTTTAATGGCGGCATGGCGGCGCTGCTCGAACATTTTGGTGGCACCGAGGCCGCTGCAGCGGCTGCGCCCGCACCCGCACCCGCACCTGCACCTGTACCTTCTCCTTCTCCTTCTTCTGCTCCGGCACCGGCACCTGCGCCAAAAATCTCGCTCTCCAAAATCACGCTGGAAAAGCGCGGCGATAAAATTTCGCTCGAAAAAGGGGCGGGGCGTGGCTTCGGCAAGATCCGCGTCAACCTGAACTGGAACCAGCGTCCGGTCGACGCGCCGGCCAAGACCGGCTTCTTCGCCAAGCTGACCGGCGGGGGCGCGCCCAAGGGCATCGACCTCGATCTGGCCTGCCTGTTCGAAATGCGCGCCGGCACGCCCGGTGGCGTGCAGGCGCTGGGCGAGAGCTGGGGCGCTTACGACCGCCCGCCCTACATCCACCTGGCTGGCGACGACCGCAGCGGCGCCGTCAGCGGAGGCGAAAATATTTTCATCAACGGCGACCGCTTCGACGAAATCGGCCGCGTGCTGATTTTCAGCTTCATCTACGACGGTGTGCCCAACTGGGCGGCTACCGACGGCGTGGTGCTGATCGAGGTGCCCAATCAACCGCCGGTCGAAGTACGCCTCGATCACGGCGGCGCGCAGCAGATGTGCGCCATCGCGATGATCGAGAACCAGGGCGGCAAGCTGCAGGTGACCAAGCTGGTGGACTATGTTTCGGGCGACGGCAAGATCAGCGGCCACGAGGTGATCGGCACCAAGTACGGCTTCAAGTTGCGCTGGCGCGCGGGCAGCAAGGGCTGATCCGGCATCTGTCTTCGGGCAGTTGTGCATGTCACGTGCACGTCATACCTCGGTTCTAGAATCGTTGGCTGATCCACCTTGGCGACGTGGTGGACCAGGTGGGCAAGCCGGAACAATGGAAGGTGGCCGACAGCGCCATGCAGGTGCTGGAAGTGGCCAGGCTGCCGTATTCGATTTTGGCTGGTAACCACGACGTATTGAACGACCTCGATTACGGCGGCGACCAGTCGCGCGGCACCGATGCCCTGCGGGTTCTGGCCAACGAGCCGTATTTGCAGTGGTTCGGCGCGCGCCGCGCCCAGCGCCAGGCCACGTTCGGCGGACGCGATGCCAGCGGCTTCCACGAGTACCATCTCTTTACCGCCCAGGAGCAGCGCTTCCTGGTGTTGTCGCTGTCGTGGAGGATTTCGGATGCCGGCATCGCGTGGGCGCGCAAGGTGCTCGCCGACAACCCCACGCTGCCAGCCATCCTGGTCAACCACCAGCTGCTCAACATCGCGCCCGATGCCGTCAGTCCGCTGGAAACCGACTACGGCAAGATGTTGTGGGAAAAGCTCATCCGCGATAATGACCAGATTTTCATGACCTTGAACGGTCACCACCACGGCGCCGCGCGCCTGACCAAGACCAACAACTTCGGCAACGCGGTCGAGCAGATGGTGGTGGACTACCAGATGGCCTACCAGGGCCGCAACGGCTTGATGCGGTTGTACGAATTCGATCTGACCAACAAGCAGATCAGGGTGCTGTCGTTCTCGCCGTGGGTGCCGATGAAACCGGCCGATACCCTGAACGCCTTCGACCGCGCGGTGCATACCGAAACCAACGAGGTGTTTACGATCGCGTTCGATTTTGCCAAACGTTTTGCGCGCTTCAATCCGGCGTTCGGCGCCGGCCCCGCCACGGTGGCGTCGTCGCTGGTAGAACAGGCCAGGGCGCTGGTGCTGAAGAGGTATACCGAGCCGGCCGTGGTGACGCCCGCCGCGCCGAAGGATGCCGACGATTATCCGAAGGTGGCGGCCACGGTGGCGCACTGGCGCTTCGTTGGCGGCGCCGCCGGCGCGGCAGTGGCGCCCGGGGCGAGCGTAGTCGACGTGACCGGCGCCAATGCGCTGGTGCGGGCGCCGCTGGACCAGGGCGGCGTGTCCGGCGCCCAGGCGGGCGACGTGGTATGGAGCGCGGATCGCCATCGCCTGTCGTCGGCGCCCGGTTCGGTGGGCTTCCTGAACACCGACAAGAACGTGCCGCGCCTGAGCTACTTCATCACCGATCCGGCGGCGATGCGGAATCGCCACCGCTGCTACGACCCGGTCACGCACGACACGGTGATGTACGTGGAAGGCGCGCCGGTGCTGCGCAACAGCAGCAACGTGGTGGGCCTGGCGACGTTATCGGCCACGTCGCAGTGGGTGGTGGGCGGCGGTTCGTGGGACGGCGCGCGGGCTGACGGCTTCTTCGGCAATATCGGCGAGATCCGGGTGGCTGCCGCTGCGCTGGCGCCGGCGCAATGGTTGACGGCGCGACGGAGTTAAGAAAATTAGATTCCCGCCTGCGCGGGAATGACGGATTTGCGGCCGCAGATGGTTGTTCCGTCATCCCCGCGCAGGCGGGGATCGCATTCCGCCGCGCACCGCACGATCAAATGTTTTCCAGGTTGTCGCGCGTATGCGCCGCCTGCTCCCGCAGCGCTGCCAGCGCCGCGCCGTCCATCCGTCGCAGCTGCTGGTACACCATGCCCAGGCGCTGGTTGTCGCCGAGCGTAACGCGGTTGCGGTCGAAAAAATCCCAGTACAGCGCATTGTACGGGCAGGCGCGCGGGCCGATGCGCGCCTTTTTGTCGTAGTGGCACCCCTTGCAGTAATCGCTCATGCGGTCGATGTACGCCGCGCTCGATACGTACGGCTTGGTGGCCAGCAGGCCGCCGTCGGCAAACTGGCTCATGCCCAGCGTGTTGGGCAGCTCCACCCATTCGAACGCGTCGATGTACACGCCCAGGTACCACTGGTGCAGCGCCCGCGGCGACAGCCCGGCCAGCAGCGAGAAATTGCCGATCACCATCAGGCGGTTGATGTGGTGCGCGTGCGCGTGTTCGAGCGAATGGCCCACGGCCGTGGCCATGCAGCGCATGCGCGTGTCGCCGGACCAGAACCAGTGCGGCAGCGGCGTGGCGTGGCCGAAGGCATTGAGTTCGTCATAGCCGGGCATGCGGTGCCAGTACACACCGCGCACGTATTCGCGCCAGCCGAGAATCTGGCGGATAAAACCTTCCACGGCCGCCAGTGGCGCGGCGTTGTCGCCCAGCGCCTGCAGCACGCGGTGCACCACTTCCATTGGCGAAAGCAGCTTGACGTTCAGCGCGAACGAGAGCAGCGAGTGAAACAGGCGCCAGCCCTTGAAGCTCATGGCATCCTGGAACTTGCCAAAGTGGGGCAGCGCGTGCTGGACGAAGCGTTCGAGCTGCACCAGCGCTTCATCGCGGTTCAACGGCCAGCGGCAGTCGGCCGCATTCGGCGCACCGAAGCTGCGCGCGCCTGCGGCCACGATGGTGTCCCACAGCGCGCTGTGGTCGTGATGCTCGCGCGGGTCGGCCGGTTCCCACGGGATGCCGGGCCAGCTCTCGCGGTTGTCATGGTCGAAGTTCCACTGGCCGCCGGCCGGCTGCCCGGTGCTGGACACCAGGATGCGGTGGCGCAGCCGCATGTGGCGATAAAAATGCTCCATCAGCCACGTGGGGCGGCCTGCGAACAGCTGCGCCGCTTCGTCGCGCGTCGTATAAAAATGCTCGGTGTCGGCCATGGCGGACGGAATGGGGAGCGCGGCCGCGTAGTCGGCCAGTTGGCGGTCGAGCCGGTATTCGTCCGGCGCCTGCCAGCCGAAACCGGTGGCGTGGTAGTGTGCCAGCAGGTGATCCAGATTGGCGGGCAGCGCCTGCCGGTTGTCGGCATCGTCGATGGCGAGGTAGTGCACGCGGTGGCCGGCTTGGCGCAGGTGCCGGGCGAAGTCGCGCATGGCGGCAAAGATGGCAATGATCTTTTGCGCGTGGTGCAGCACGTAGTCGGTTTCCTGGCGCACCTCCATCATCACGAATACCGTGTGGGGATCCGGCCGGGCGAACCAGCTGTGCCGGCAGTTGAGCTGATCGCCCAGGATCAGCTTGAGCGATGTGCCGTTGCGCATGCAGCGGTCAGGCGCGGCCCAGGATCGACGCCGCCGCCATCAGCTCATCGATCAGCGCCAGCGAGCTTTTGCCCGACAGCGCGTGCGGATTGAACTCGGGCAGCGCCGAGTAGCGCAGCAGGGTGCCCGGATTGAGCTTGTTCAGGTTGACCTGGCCCATGGTCCAGCCGGAGTAGCGCCGCTCGCAGATTTCCTCGTAGTGCAGCAGCACCGCGTCGGTATGGCGCGCATCGCGCAGGATTTTCGCGTACAGCGCGTTGACCTGGTCGCGCCCGCCCTCGAGCACCTGCAGGTACAGGCGGTCGCTGTGGCACAGCACCCCGGTGATGCCGTGCCGGGGATTGTACGCATGCGACTGCTGCATGATGGCGGCAATGCCGCCGGCGGGGGTATCCTGGGCGGCGCGGCTGGCGTACAGAAGGCGGACAAGCATGCGGAAATCTCCGTGAGGTGAGGTTAGCGTTTGATGAGCGACAGGAACTCGCGGCGCAGCGCCGGGTCCTTCAGGAATGAGCCGTGCATCACGCTGTTGATCATGCGCGCATCCATGTCTTTCACGCCGCGCCACTGCATGCAAAAGTGGTCTGCTTCCATGATCACGGCCAGGCCGTCGGGCTGCATTTTTTCCTGCAGCAGGTCGGCCAGCTGGACCACGGCTTCTTCCTGGATTTGCGGGCGGCTCATGATCCAGCTGGCCAGGCGCGCGTACTTGGACAGGCCGATCAGGTTCGAATGCTGGTTGGGCATGACGCCGATCCATACCTTGCCGATCACCGGGCACAAGTGGTGCGAACAGGCGCTGCGCACCGTGATCGGACCGATGATCATCAGTTCGTTGAGGTTGGCGGCATTGGGGAACTCGGTGACCGGCGGCATGTCGACGTAACGGCCGCCGAACACTTCCGTCATGTACATCTTGGCCACGCGACGCGCCGTATCTTGCGTGTTGTGGTCGCTCACGGTGTCGATCACCAGGCTTTCCAGCACCTTTTGCATATGGCCGCTCACTTCGTCGAGCAGTTGCTCGAGTTCGCCCGGCTCGATGTAGGCGGCGATGTTGTCGTTGGCGTGAAAGCGCGTGTTGCTGGCCACCAGCCGCGCGCGGATGCGTTCGGAGGCGGTGGTGGTGACGGGCAGGTATGCCGGTTGCGGCTCGGTGGTCATGCGAAAATCCAATCAAAAAATAAAATTACGGCGGCGGCAGCGGCAGGCCCTCGGCATGGGCCAGCCGTTCCAGCGCCTGTTCCATCAGCATGCGCGCATGGCCGGCGCTGCGCGCCAGGTCCTGGTGCAGCGCGGCGTCGGCGGCATTGCGGTTCACGCACTGGGCGCTGTAGCGCTCGAAACTGGTCAACATCAGCAGTATATCCGCCAGATGGCGCGGGCATTCGCAATCGATGCTGGTCGATGCCGCCGCCAGTTGCGCCAGTTGCCGGTCATCGAGCCGGCGCGGCGCAGCCGGCGTGGCCGGCCCCGGCGGCGGCCGGCCGCCGCCCAGGTACGCCGCTGCGCACAGCTGCGCCACTTCGGCGACATCGGACGGCGCCCGCGCCACCAGGCAATCGCGCTCGCGCAGGCGGCGCACGGTGGCGCTGTCGCAAAAGCGGTAGAGCACCACCACGGCGCGCACCTGCAGCGCGGCGCGCGCGGCCTCTATCTGCGGCAGCGCGTCCGCGTTCATTTCCGACGCTTCGATCAACAGCACGTCCGCCGTGACGCCGGCCAGCGCAGCAGCAGCGCCGTCGAGCTGCTGGCAGCCGGCCACGATGTCGAGCATGGGCGCGGTGCGCACGCCGGCCAGCTGGCGCGCCAGGGTGCCGCCGGCAACGGCCAGCCGCAGCAGGCGGGGCGCAGTATCGGCCACGGGCGCCACGCCGGCCAGGGCCAGCAACTCGTCTTCGGCCAGCCCCGCCACGGTCGATATCGCGTGGCCCTGGTCCACTGCGCGTTTGAGCAGCCCCAGCCGGCGCACCTGCTCCGGCGAGTACAGCCGCTGGCCGCGCGGCGAGCGCCCGGCTTCCGAAATGCCGTAGCGCCGCTCCCACACGCGCAGGGTTTCCACCGGCAGGCCGGCCAGGCGCGCGGCGACGCCGCTGCGGTAGCCGGTCTTGGTGGCGGTGGTGTCGTCGGTATGGTCCACGGGTGTCAGGGTGGGGGCAGGTGGGCAATGACGCATTTTAGCAGTTTCATGCACTCAGGCCATTTTGCACCGGTTTTGAACCGCTTATTGCTGCAATACCGACCGTTCATGCCCCGATATCGTCCTTATACTGGGACATTTAGAGTACACCGGAAGATAATCATGAAAACTGCACGACCCCATATCGCGGTGCTGGGCGCGGGCATGGCCGGCTTGTCCTGCGCCCGTCATTTGCAGGATGCCGGCTGCCGGGTGACCGTATACGACAAGGCGCGCGGCGTCGGAGGGCGCATGAGCACGCGCCGTGGCGAGGGCTGGCAGTGCGATCACGGCGCCCAGTATTTCACGGTGCGCGACGACCGCTTCCGCGACGAAGTGGCGCGCTGGGAGGCGGCCGGGGTGGCCGGCCTGTGGGAGCCGAGGCTGGCGGTGTTCGATGCGGGTGCGGGTGCGGGGGCGGGCGCCGCGCCGTCCAGGGCTGCGCCCGATGGCAAGGCGCGCTTCGTCGGCATTCCGCGCATGAGCGCGCCGGCAGCCTGGCTGGCGGCTACCCTGTGCGTGCACACCGGCCATACCGTGGTCGACCTTCGGCACGACCGCGCGGGCTGGCGCCTGCACACCGCCGAGCATAGCGTGCTCGATGAACGGTTCGACGCCGTGGTGCTGGCGCTGCCGGCGCCGCAGGCCGCCACGCTGCTGCAACCGCTGCTGCCGCTGACGGCGCAGCAGACCGGCGCGCATGCCATGCTGCCGTGCTGGACGCTGATGGTGCGCTACGACGCCGGCGCACGGTACGCGCCGGACTTCGATGCCGCCTTCGTCAACCACGGTCCGCTGGGCTGGATTGCGCGCGACCGGTCCAAGCCGGACCGCCCCGGGTTCGACGTGTGGGTGTTGCAGGCCAGTGCAACGTGGAGCGCCGCCCACCTCGACGACGACAGCGACAGCGTGACCGCTGCATTGCTGGCGGCGTTTGCCGCGCTGGGCGCGCCGCCGCCGGCCGCCGTCACCGCGCACCGCTGGCGCTACGCCAGGGCGCAACAGCCGGCATTCAACCAGGCCGTGTGGCTGCCGGCGGTGCGGGTTGGCCTGTGCGGCGACTGGCTCGCGGGCGGCCGCGTGGAAGATGCCTGGCTCAGCGGCCGGGCGCTGGCAGCGCAGGTAATCGTCAGCATGGCGAGCGGCGGTGACCGGCCCTACAGCGCGGAGATCAACGCCAGCAACGCATCGACATCGAGCGGCTTGACGAAATAGTGGTCGAAACCGGCCGCCTTCGAAGCGTCGCGGTCTTCGCGGCGCCCGTAGCCGGTGACCGCCACCAGCGTGGCGTCGGCGCTGGCAGGCAGCTGGCGCAGGCCGCGCGCCAGGTCGTTGCCGTTCAGGTCGGGCAGGCCGATATCGAGCAGGCACAGTTGCGGCGCGATGCGCTGCGCCGCCTCCAGCGCGGCGTGCGCGGTATGCGCGATCGTCACGTCATGGCCCGACGCTTCCAGCAGCAGCTGCAGGGTCTGCGCGGCGTCCACGTTGTCGTCCACCACCAGTACCCGCAGGCGGGACCCGGTGGCCGGCGTGGCGCCGGGCGGCACTGGCGCGGCCACGGTTTCGGTGGCGGGCAGGGTGATGGCGAAAGTGCTGCCCTGGTGTTCACCGGCGCTCTCCACCGATACCGTGCCGCCGTGCAGTTCCACCAGCATCTTCACCAGCGCCAGCCCCAGTCCCAGCCCGCCCTGCGACCGGTCGGCGCTGCGGTCGGCCTGGGCGAACAGTTCGAACACGCGGCCGCGCAGCTCGGGCGACATGCCGATGCCGTTGTCGGACACGAGGAACCGCACGGCGCCAGGCTCGCCCCGCACGCGCAGCACGATCTGGCCGCCGTTGGGCGTGTACTTGGCGGCATTGTTGAGCACATTGACCAGCACCTGCACCAGCCGTTTATGGTCGCCCACCACCTGCAGCGGGTGTTCGGGCATGACCAGCTGGAAGCGGTGCTCCCTGCCGCGCATCATCGGCTCCGCCTGTTCGATGGCGTCCGCCACGATGGCAGCGACGGCCAGCGGTTCGCGCGTGAGCGTGACCAGCCCGCGTGTGACGCGCGAGACGTCGAGCAGGTCGTCGATCAGGCGCGTCATGTGGTGCACCTGGCGCACGATGATGTCGGCCGTGCGGTCCACCGCCTTCGGAGACGCGTTACCGCTGCGCAGCAACTGGGCGCCGGCGCTGATCGGCGCCAGCGGGTTGCGCAACTCGTGCGCCAGCATGGCCAGGAATTCATCCTTGCGCTGATCGGCCAGCCGCAGCTGGGCCTCGGCCCGCAAGTGCTGCTGTTCTTTCGCCTGCAGCGTTTCGGCCATGGCGTCGAGCGCACGCGCCAGTTCGCTGATTTCTTCCTTGCCGTAAGCGATGCCGCTGCGCGCGCCCAGCGCGCCGGACGCAATGCTGTTGGCGGTGGTGGCCAGCATCTGCACCCGGCGCAGCACCAGCACATCGCCCACGAACCACGCGGCCAGCATGGCCAGCACCAGCGTGGCGGCCAGCGCCAGCAGGTCCAGCACCTGGTCGTGGCGGGCCATGGCGGTAATGTCGTCGATGGGAATGCCGATGGTGACCATGTAGTCGGTGAGCCCGTCGTTGCCCACGCGGGCAAACCGGTGCAGGCGCTCGATGCCGTCGGGGCCCTCCAGCCGCACCGCCTTGCCCGGCTCGCCCGTCATCGCCGCGCGCAGTTCGGGCCACACCGGTTTGCCGAACCACGCTTCCGGGTTGGGCTTGCGGGCGATGATTTTGCCTTCCGAGTCGGCCGTCATCAGCACCGAGCCGGCCGGCAGCTGGATGTCGGCCACGAAGCGGTCGAGCTTGGTCAGGTCCAGCGCCGCAAACACCACGGCGCGCACCTGTTCGTCTTCGTCGAGCACCGGGTAGGTGAGGTTGACCGTGTGTTTCTGGATCACGCGGCCGAAAATATAGCCGCCCGCAACGAAGCGCTTCAGGTGCACCGCGCGCCGGAAGTGCGAGCGGTCGCCCAGGTTCACCGGCTTGGCCGACGGGATGGCGCTGCAGGTGACGTCGCCGTTCAGCTGGATCACGCCGAAATTGGTGTAGTCGGGATTCTGGCGCTGGATGTCGTCGAGCAGGCTGCTGCAGCGGTCCTGGTCGCCCAGCAGGTCGGGCACGCTGGACAGGTCGCGCAGGATCTGGCGCGCGCTGGCGATCGACTGCGCTTCGTTGGCGGCCGCCAGGTTGGTCAGGCGTTGCAGGTTTTCCTCGGCCACGCTGATGGCATGATCGTGTTCGCGGATGCCGCTGATCACCGTCATCACGGCAATGGGGGCGATTGCCAGCGCCACCAGCAGGACCAGGCGCCCGCGCAGGCTGTTCAGGCTGAAGAGCAGGAACGACATGCGTCAGGCGCCACGCGCGGCAGCGGTGGATGGTGGCGTGCACTGCATGCTGGGGCTGGAAAATTCCATATTCATTCAATGACTTATGCGGTGAAGTAATAAGTATATTACCTGAATGTCCGTGCGGCATCTACGGATGGCGGACGATGGAATCGGATGGTATCCTAACCGGCTAAAACAGTAAGGAGTTGTATGCAGTATCCAACAAACGTAACCGCACACGCCACCGCACCCGTAGCAAAAATCACGTTGTCCCTGGCGCTGGCACTGGCCGCCGCGCCGTATTCCGTACAGGCGCAGGAAATCATCCGCATCGGCCATGCGGCCGGCACGTCGGGCACCGCTGCCCACCTGGGCAAGGACAATGAAAACGGCGCCCGCATGGCGGTCGAGGAACTGAACGCCAAGGGCGTGGTCATCGGTGGTAAAAAGTACAAGATTGTGCTGCAGGCAGAGGACGATGCATCCGATCCCAAGCAGGGCACGGCCGTGGCGCAGAAACTGGTGGACGCCAAGGTCAATGGCGTGATCGGCCACCAGGTATCGGGCACCACCATTCCTGCCTCGCGCATTTACTACAACGCCGGCATTCCGCAGATTTCGCCGTCCGCCAGCAACCCGCAGTACACGCGCCAGCGTTTCGCGTCGGCGTTCCGCAATATCGCCAACGACGAGCAGCAGGGCGCCGCGCTGGCCCGCTACGCGATCCAGACCGTCAAGGCCAGGCGGATCGCCGTGATCGACGACCGCACTGCCTACGGCAAGGGCCTGGCCGATGAATTTTCCAAGAACGTCAAGCGCCTGGGCCCTGCCGCCGGCGCGTCCATCGTCAGTACCCAGTACACCAACGACAAGGCCACCGACTTCAACGCCATTCTCACCGCTGTGAAAGCGACCCGGCCCGACATGATTTTCTACGGCGGCATGGACGCGGTGGCCGCGCCGATGCTGCGCCAGATGAAGCAGCTGGGCTTTCCGGTCAAGTTCATGGGCGGCGACGGCATGTGCTCGGACTCCGTGCCGCGGCTGGCCGGCGACGGCATGAACGACGACCAGGTGCTGTGCGCCGAGGCGGGCGGCGTGGAAGCGGCGCAGGAAAAAGCGCTCACCGACTTCAAGGCCGCGTACAAAAAGCGCTTTGGCGTGGAAGTGCAGACCTATGCGCCGCAAACCTACGACGCGCTGATGACCATGGTCGATGCGATGCAGCAGGCGGGCTCCCCGGATCCCGTCAAGTACCTGCCGTACCTGGCCAAGATCAACCACAAGGGTGTGACCGGCAATATCGCGTTCGATGCGCGTGGCGACATCAAGGACGGCGCGCTCACCATCTTCACGTTCCAGAAAGGCAAGCGGGTGAAGGTGGCCGTCGTCAAGTAACTGGACGCGCCGATAACAAGACGCCCGGTGGCCGCAAGGCCCCGGGCGTTTTTTCATGCATCAGGCGCCGGGAGGGCCGCCGAAGCCGCCGGGGCCGGGGCCGCCGGGGCCGCCCGGACCGCCGGGGCGCGGCCCGAAGCCGCCTTCGCCTTCATTGCGGTTGCTGTTGACGCCACCGAAACGGTACGACAGGCCCACGTACAACACGCGGCCGTCGAACCGGCGGGTGCTGGTTTCGCGCAGCGTGGTGCTGTTGACGATGGTTTCCATCTTGTTCTTGTCGAAGATGTCGGTAATGTTCGCCACCAGGTTCCACTGGCTGCTGAGCGCGTGGCGCACGCTGAGATTGACCGTGTTGTTCGGCGAGCGGTAGCCCTGGCCCGACAGCGTCTTGCCCTGCATTTGCAGCGCCATTTGTACCTGCGTTGCCGTGTCGAGCTGGTAGTTCAGGCGCGCCCGTCCGGAGAGTGAATTGGCGGTGCGGCTGGTGATGTTGCCGGCGTCGTCTTGCGAGCGCTGCTGGCTGCGCATCAGGTTACCGCTGGTGTTGAGCGTGAGCGTGGGGGTCAGCTTGCCGGTGACGGTAAATTCCAGGCCGCTCGAATGGCTGCCTTCGCCGTTCTGGCGCGTGGTGAGCAGCACGTTGTCGGCGATGAAGTAGCGGTAGTCGACGATGGCATCGGTGTCGCGCCGGTAAAAGCCGCGCAGGTTGGTTTCCAGGCCGGCGATCTTGGTTTCATAGCCCACTTCGAACGAATCGGTCTTGGTCGGCTGCAGCGCCGGGTTGCCCGACGAGACGTTGAATTCGTCGCGGTACGTCACGTACGGATTGAGGTCGCCCGCCTGCGGACGGCGCAGCCGGCGCGCATAGGCAAAGCGCATGTTGGCGTCGTCCGACACTTTATAGGTGGCAAACAGGCTGGGGATGAAGTTGATGTAGCTGTTGTTGGCCGTGATGCCGCTGGTGATCTGGTGGATGTCCATGTCGGTATGCTCGGTGCGCAGGCCGCCCAGCAAGCCCCAGTTGTCCGACAGCCGCATCTGGTACGTGCCGTACAGCGCCAGCACGGTTTCTTCGATGTCGAAGCGGTTGGTACGCGCCGGGTTGACGGTGGCGACGTTGGTGACCGGGTCGATGTCGGTGTACAGCGTGTCGAAGTTATTGGTGGTGCGGGCGATCTTGTAGCCGACGTTGGTGGTGCCGCCCCACAGCGGACGGCCGTAGTCGCCCGTAAAATCGATTACGCGGGTGCTGGTGTCGCTGTGCTGGAACGCGCGCGTGTCGGCAAAGCCGGCGGTGGCGTAATCGTTGGCATAGTGCGTGTCGCTGTCGTTGTCCGAGGCCGAGACGCGCAGGTCGATTTTCAGCGTTTCACCGGGCAGCTCGCCCTTGTGGTCGTAGCGCGCTCCCCAGCCATAGTTCCTGGCGTCGCCGCTGCGCGACGTGCTGCGCACGTAGTCGGTCGCGGGGCTGAACGAGGTGGCGCCGTTGACATAATGCTCGGTCGAGCGCTGGTCGTTGCCGCGCGCCATGAACTGGGCGCTGGCGGTGAGGGTATCGGTCTGGTTCAGGTTATAGCTGACGGTGCCGTTGCCGCCGGCCATGTCGTTGAGACCCTTGCTCACGGCATTCTGGCTGCTGTGCACATACTCGCCGCTGCGCGCGTCGAGCCGGTCGCGGCTCACGTCCGCAGTCGAATTGCGACCGTCGTGGCGCACGTTGAGGCCACCCTGGAAGCCCCACGGGCCTTCGTTGTAGCTGCCGTTGACGGAGCTGTTGTAGCGCCCTTCGGTACCGACATTGGCGTTGACCGAACCGAAGCCGCCCGGCTTGCGGTTGCGGCGCATGACCAGGTTCAGGATCGGCCCGCCGCCGCCTTCGTTGCCGAACTGGGCGCCGGGGTTGTTGATCACTTCCACCGATTCGATATCGTCCGCCGGCATCGATTGCAGCGCCGCGCCGCGGTTCTCGCCCTGCAGCATGGCCGACGGTTTGCCGTCCACCAGGATTTGCACGTTGCTGCTGCCGCGCAGCGTTACCGTGCCGTCGGGATCGACGGCGACCGACGGCACGTTGCCCAGGGCGTCGGCGGCCGTGCCGTTGGTGCTCGAGACGTCGGACTTGACGTCATATACCTGGCGGTCGATGCGGTTGGTGGGGCGTTCGGCGGCCACCGTGACCGATGGCACCACCGCCGTTTCCGGCGCCTGCGCCTTGACCGCGCCTGGTTTGACAGGCGTGACTGGCGTGGCCGGTGGCGTTTCGGTGGACTGGGCCAGCGCGCACAATGGCGTCGTCAGCAGGGAGCAGGTCAACAGGATTTTTTGCATGGGGAGCGCGACGGCTGATGAAAGTAGGTCAATGCCCGTATTTTACAGAAGCAATGCCTTGAATCTTGCCATTTACAATACTTTACTTAGGTGAAGCTGGCGTGAAGTTTGTTTCTGGTGCATAGCGCAGCAGGTGCTCGCTCTGCCATCTGGGATAGCCTTAGCCGCTCGCCGGGCGCCGCCGCAGCGGCTAGAATGGCGGGCAAAGGAGAATCACCATGGCACAAGGAACTGCCCGCATCGGGCGCGACACCTACCGGACCACGATCGAGGTGGGCGGACACCCGCTGACCGGCGACGAGCCGCCGCGCAACGGCGGCCAGGACGCGGGGCCGGCGCCGTACGATTTTCTGCTGGCGGGGCTGGGCTCGTGCACCGCGATCACGCTGCGCATGTATGCGGACCGCAAGCAGTGGCCGCTGGAGGCGGTAGACGTCAACCTGCACCTGGCGCGCGGCGACGACGGAACCGTGATCGAACGCACCTTGCACTTCACGGGCCCGCTCGACGCCGGCCAGGTAGCGCGACTGGCCGAGATTGCGGAACGCACACCGGTCACGCTCACCCTCAAGGCAGGCGCGCGCATCGATACCACGGTCGCCTGACAGGCCCCAAGGGTACGACCGCCGGCCGCGCCGCGGCAGGCGGGTGTGCGCCACGGGTTTTATGCGCTGCGGTGTGGCGCCGCACATACCGTTTTTGCCTGCTTGACTACTCTGGAACCAGTCCCGTTCACAGAGAGAATTCCACATGGCAGCCCCGCAGAGCAAACAAATCAACGCCTTGCTGCGCAAGGTTTTCGGCATAGCCGCCCTGCGCGACGGCCAGCGCGGCGTCATCGACAGCGTGCTGGCCGGTCACGATACGCTGGCCGTCATGCCTACTGGCAGCGGCAAGTCGCTGTGCTACCAGCTGCCCGCGCGGCTGCTGGACGGCATGACCGTGGTGGTGTCGCCGTTAATTTCTTTAATGAAAGACCAGGCCGAAAAGATCGAGGAAGCGGGCATCGCCAGCGCGGCCCAGATCAACAGCAGCCTGTCGCGCGGCGAGGAACTCGCCGCGCTCGAAGGCATCGAAACGGCTGACCACGACATCGTGTTCTGCACCCCGGAACGGCTGATCACGCCGGAATTCCTGGCGCTGCTCAAGCAGGCCAGCATCGCGCTGGTCGTGATCGACGAGGCGCATTGCATTTCGCAGTGGGGCCACGATTTCCGTCCCGCCTACCTCGAAATCGGCGCGGCGCTCGAAGCACTGGGCCGTCCGCAGGTGCTGGCGCTTACCGCCACCGCCACCGACGATGTGATTGCCGACATCCGCGCCCAGCTGGGGCGCCCGCGCATGTCCGTCGTCAACACCGGGATCTACCGGCCCAACCTGCATTATCGGGTAAAGCAGGTGACCAACCCGTCGGAAAAAGCGGCGCAGGCGCTGCAGCTGGTGCGCGATACCAGCGGTGTGGGCATCATCTACGCCGCCACCGTCAAGGCGGCCGAGGAAATGCATGCGCAGTTGCAGGAGGCCGGCGAGAGCGTCACGCTCTACCATGGCAAGCTGCGGGCGGCGGAGCGCAGCGCCAACCAGAACCTGTTCATGAGCGGCGAGCGGCGCGTGATGGTGGCCACCAATGCCTTCGGCATGGGCATCGACAAGCCCGATACGCGCTTCGTGATCCACCTGCAGGTGCCGGCCAATCTGGAAGCGTACTACCAGGAGTCGGGACGGGCGGGGCGCGACGGACTCGATGCCGAATGCACGCTGCTGTACTACCACGCCGACAAGCGCCTGCAGCAGTTCTTCCTGATCAAGCACTATCCGCAGGCTGAAGAACTGCGTGCGGTGTACGACGCGGCGGCCGCGCACGTGGCCGAGGGCGCGGCCACGTTCACCGACAAGGAGCTCAAACCGCGGCTGGAGCAGATGCCGGCCAGCCAGCTGAAGATCTGCCTGAAAATGCTCAAGGACGGCAAGCTGCTCAAGCGCAGCCGCAAGCTCGATTACGCGTTGACCAGGCTGGCCGGCGGAGCCGCCGCCCCCAAGGCTGCGCAGTACCAGCAAATGGCGCAAATCTACGCCGACAAGCATGAACGCGACCGCGAAGGCCTGGAGCAGATGGTGGGCTATGCGCAAAGCGGCTACTGCCGCTGGAAGCTGCTGCTCGACTACTTCGGCGACGCCGCACCCGGCTTCGAGCATTGCTGCAAATGCGATAACTGCCTGGCGCCGCCCGCCATCCAGGACGCGCCGGCCACGCTGGACGCGCAGGACGCAGCGGCCATGGTGCCCGCGGTGACCACGGCGACCCCCGCGCCTCCCGCGACTACGGTGGCGGCGCTGGCCGACGTGGCGCCCGGCGCCCCCGAGGGGCTGGCGCCGGCGCCCCTGGTGGCAGCCATTGGCGCTACGGCGTTACGTCGAACAGCAGGAACTGTGTAACCTGGTTCTTGCCGAAGTTATCGTCCGATACCAGCACCAGGCTGGCGTGGCCGTTGGGTAGCAGGGGGCCGAACGCCATGCCTTCCAGGTTGTCCACTACGGGCAGGCCCAGCTGGTTCAGGTCCAGCACCAGGCGCTTGGTCGCCATGGTGTAGGTGGCGCCGCGCAGTGTGGGCAGGCCGGCGATATCGGTGGCGCCGGCCGTATCCACTTCGTAGATGCGCACATAGTTCACGTAGCGTCCCGACTCGCCTTGCACGCCCGAGCGCTCGAGCACCAGCAGGCGGTGATCGTCGAGCGCCAGCACTTCGGAGATGCCGTTGTCGGCCTGCTTGCCGTGGCCCGGCGCGGCCGGTATCTTGCCGAGCGGGTAAGCATACTGGCCCAGCACCTGGCCGGCACGGTCGAAGCGGGTCAGGCGGTTGACCGCGCCATGCATGGGGTCCGGGGCATCGCCATCCTGGTACATCGGTCCTTCCAGCGATACCCACAGCGATTGCCCGTCCGGGGTGAAACTCAGGCCTTCGAAACTCTGGTTGTTGCGCGGGCCGGCGCTGCGGTCCACGGCCACGTTGAACAGCGGCGGCAGCGGCAGCTCGTACTGCAGCTTGCCGTCGGCCGCCGCCCGCCGCACGAACGGGTTCAGGTCGAGCGAGACATCGCCTTCGCTGCCGTACCAGATGGCGCCATCGCGCGGATCCACGCGCAGCGTCTCGAGGTCGGCCACGGCGCCGCCCAGGCGCGCGAAATCGTCTTTCGACGGATACGGCGTGCCGTCGGCCTGCAGCAGCGTGGTAACACCCGTGAGCTGCACGGCCTTGAAACTGTGCTCGTCGAAGTCGAGGCGCGCACGGTAGTAGCGCGCCGGGTTGTGCTCCGACCGGTCGTCGCAGATCATCACCCAGTCGCCGCGCGCGGCGTCGTAGTCGATGCCGGACAGGCCGCCCACCATGGTGCCCTGGAATGGCAGGCGCCACGGCAGCCGCTGTTCGCCGATCAGGCGCAATGCCGACACCGTGCGCGCGGTGCCGGCTGCGGTGGCGGCACGAGTGGCCGGCGCCGTGGTCGGCATGGGCGCGCAGGCTGCCAGCGACAGCAGGCAGGCCATGGCCAGCGCGCAGCGCGCGGATCGGTAGCTCGGAGTGACAGCAGTCATGTTCTAGTCGCCTGACGGAAAAAAGCGTGCAGTATAGCCGCCATTTGCCGCGGCGTCAGGCTGCCGAGTCGCAACTTCAGGCCGGCGCGGAGTGGTATTCCTCATCTTCTTCCGCGTCCGCGCGGCTCCAGTCGGGGAACGGATCGTCGTAGTCCTGCCAGCCATCGAGGCCGGCCGCCAGTTCGCGGTCGGTCAGTACGCAGTGGCTGAATGCCGCTTCCACCGCTGCGCGATCCATGCCGGTGCCGATGAACACCACTTCGTTCTGGCGGTCGCCATACGGTTCCACCCAGGCCGCATCGATGCCGTCGCGATCCGGGTCGCCCACCGGTGGCCAGTGGGCGCGGTTGCTGGCGGCCCACCACTGGCCCACCGGTTCCACCGAGGCGATGCGGCCGGCGCGCGAATAGGCGACCGCCCAGTCGGGCCGGCTGGCAAACCAGACGTAGCCCTTGGCGCGTATCAGTCCCGGCAACGGCAGATCGAGGAAGGCGGAAAAGCGTTGCGGATGCAGCGGGCGGCGCTCGCGCAGCACGAAGCTGCCGATATTGTATTCATCGGTTTCCGGCGTGTGCAGGCCGGCCAGCTCGCGCGCCCAGCCGGCCATCTGGCTGGCCCGCTCGAGATCGAACTTGTTGGTGCCGAGGACCTGGTGCAGCGGCACCCGGCCCCGTTCGGCCAGCACCATGGTGGCGGTGGGGTTGAGCGCCTTGATCACCGCGCGCACCGCGCCCATCTGCTCCAGCGTGATCAGGTCAGTTTTGCTGACCACGATAACGTCGGCAAATTCGATCTGCTCGGACAGCAGGGCGGCAAGCGTGCGGTCGTCGCCGTCGCCGGCGGTCTGGCCGCGCTGCGCCAGGAAGTCGCTGCTGTGATAATCGTCGAGCAGGTTGACGGCATCGACCACGGTGACCATGGTGTCGATGCGCGCGACGTCGTTCAGCGAATGGCCGGACTCATCGACGAAATCGAACGTGGCGGCCACCGGCATCGGTTCGCCGACGCCCGTCGATTCGATCAGCAGGTAGTCGAAGCGCTGTTCGAGCGCCAGCTTGCGCACTTCGAGCAGCAGGTCTTCGCGCAGCGTGCAGCAGATGCAGCCGTTGCTCATCTCGACCATTTTCTCTTCGGTGCGGGACAGGGCCGCGCCGGCGTTCCGGGTGCCGTGGCGTAGCAGCGCGGCGTCGATATTCACCTCGCTCATGTCGTTGACGATGACGGCCACCCGCAAACCTTCGCGGTTTGCCAGCACGTGGTTGAGCAAGGTGGTCTTGCCGGCGCCGAGAAAACCGGAAAGGACGGTGACGGGCAGGCGGTAATCGACGTGAGGCGCGACGGTGGCGGGCATGGAGGACTCACTGAAAGAATGCGCGCGGCGGCGCGGGACACTAGCGCGCCGCCAAGGCGCGCTAATGCAATTGAGTTGCATGATAAGCGGGTATCGCTACTAATGCAAGTTAACTGCATTAATGCGGCGCAGCTATCTGGACGGCAGTGCCGGCGCGGGGAGTGCCAGAGGGGGAGGGCCTTGTTATTTGTGCGTGCAGTGCGGGCAGGTGCCCTTGATCAGGAAGTCCATCTCCTGGCTCTGGAAGCCGCTGGGCAGGGCGATGGTACGCGGCAGCGGCACGTCGGTGAAGCACGTGACTTCTTCGCAGTGGGTGCACTGAAAATGCGCGTGTTCGTGCGCGTGGTGACCGGCGCCGGCACGGAACCGCCACACCTGGTCGGCGCCGGCAATGCGATGCACGAGCTCGTTTTCGGTCAGCCATTCGAGCACGCGATACAGCGTGACCGAATCGAGTGCCTGGTCGGGCAGCAGCGCCTGGATGTCATGGTGGGTCAGCGATTTTTCCTGGCCCATCAAAAACCCCAGCACCGTCACCCGCTGGCGGGTGACGCGGGCACCGGTGGCGCGTATCAGCGTTTCTGCCTGGTCGGAGGAGGATGTTTGCATTGGGTGAGTATTTGTGCGCACGCAGCGTGGTTCAGGCGTATGGTTCTGGCGCGTATGTTACCACGGCTGCGGCGCCGGGTTTGGCGGCCTGCCAGCCGGCAGCCGCTACCGCCGACTTGCCGGCCTGGACGCTACGTAGGACTAAGATGACATTTTGCAATGCATAGAGACTACATGCGCCTACACGCCGGTCCTATACCAGCGGCCTGGCCCGGTAGCTATAGTGTCATCAACGGTGAGCAAACAACAAGGCCACCGCGATCCACACGACATTATTCGAAGGATCAACAAGACACACGAGGCAGATACCATGAACGCATACCACACCACCTCCGCAGCCCGTACCGCCAACGCTCAGGGCAACAGCAGTGCCGGCTCGCAGATCAGCCTGATCGGCGCCCAGCAAAACGATTTGCTGCGTGCCTTGTCGCGCGACGATTTGCTGGCGCTGTTCTCCGAGCTGGAACTGGTTGCGTTGCCTGCTGGTAAGCATCTGTTCGATTACGGCGACAAGGTCGAGTACACCTATTTCCCGACCAACGCCATCGTCTCGCTGCAATACGTGATGGAAGACGGTGCTACCACGGAGATTGCCGTAGTAGGCCGCGAAGGCGTGGTCGGCGTGGCCCTGTATCCGACCGAGCGCGCTGCATACTCGGCAGTCGTAGAAGCGGCCGGCTATGGCTATCGCCTGCGCACCGACACGCTGCGCGAAGTCTTTTACGCCGGCGGCCCGCTGGCGCAGCAACTGATGCGTTACACCAGCGCCATGTTCGCCCAGCTGGCGCAAAGCGTGGCCGGCAGCCGCCACACCAGCATTGAACAAAAGCTGTGCCGCTGGCTGCTGGAACGCCTGGACCGCTCGATGGGCCAGGAATTGAAAGTGACGCAAGAAATGATCGCCAACATGCTGGGCGTGCGCCGTGAAAGCGTGACCGGCGCGGCAGGCAAGCTGTCGGATGAAGGCCTGATTTCGTATCGCCGTGGTTGCGTGACGGTGCTTGACCGGGCAGGAATGGAAGCACGCGCCGGTAGCTGCTACCAGGGCAGCCGCATCAAGGCGGCCGGCATGGAACAGCGTGCAGCGTAAGAACTAAGGATAGAGAAGTAAGAATTAAGAATTAATGCAGGACACGGGAGGCTGGCAGCGGATGAACGATGAAGCCGCTGAAGTCTACCCGCGGTGCGGAGCGGGCGGACAGGTGGTCGAGCTTGCGCTGTACCAGTTTGTGCCAGGCCGCAGCCCAGCGCGCCGCCAATTGCGATTCCTCGGCCGACCGCGCATACAGCGTTCTTTCGACAGCGATTTTTTGACGATTCAGGGCGCGGGTTGCATTCATCATGGTGTTCATGGCTGGGCTCGGCGTGGCAAAGGTTGGGGTAGAAAGCAGAGCCATTCTGCCTGCCTCTTCCATGTTTGAATGTGCGCCATTTCACCCAAGGAACGCAGTAAACCGATGGGCCCGTGTAAAATACGTGCGCTTTGTCGGTTTTCGGGCACGTTGGCAAGCGCTTGCCAAGGGTGCCTTTCTGTGTTTTTACCTCCTCGATACCCCCTATGTGGTCTACCAATTTCACTAAAAACGCCCTGGCGGGCCTGACCACGTCGTTCGCTTTAGTTCCAGAATGCATCGCTTTCGCGCTGGTTGCCCACTTGAATCCGCTGGTAGGGCTGTACGGCGCGTTTTTTATTTGCACCATTACCGCGGTATTTGGCGGCCGTCCCGGCATGATCTCCGGCGCCGCCGGCTCGATGGCGGTGGTGATCGTGGCCCTGGTGGCCCAGCACGGCTTGCAATATTTTCTGGCCACCGTGGTGCTGAGCGGCATCATCATGCTGCTGTTTGGCGTGCTGCGGCTGGGCAAACTGGTCAGCATGGTGCCGCACCCGGTCATGCTGGGCTTTGTCAATGGACTGGCCATCGTCATCGCGTGGTCGCAATTGCAGCACTTTAAGGGTGACGGCGGCTGGTTGCCGGGTAGCGCCATGTGGTGGATGGTGGGACTGGTGGCTGTCACCATGGCCATTGTGTACCTGCTGCCGCGCCTGACCCGCGCCGTGCCGCCGGCGCTGGTGGCAATCGTGGGGGTGGGATTGTTCGCGGAACTGCTGCACCTGCCGGTGCGCACGCTGGGCGACATGGCCACCATTGCCGGCGGCCTGCCCACGTTCAGCCTGCCGCAGCTGCCGATGACGCCGGACACCCTGCGCATCGTGCTGCCCTATGCGGTGCTGATGGCGGTAGTGGGCCTGCTTGAAACGCTGCTGACGTTTAACCTCACCGACGAAATCACCGAAACGCGCGGCTTGCCCGACCGTGAGTGCGTGGCGCTGGGCGCGGCCAACGTGGCCTCCGGCCTGTTCGGCGGCATGGGCGGGTGCGCGATGATCGGGCAGACCATGATCAACCTCGGTTCGGGGGGGCGCACCCGGGTATCGGGCACCGTGAGCGGCGTCATGATCCTGCTGTTCATCCTGTTCCTGTCGCCGCTGATCGAGCGCATCCCGCTCGCCGCGCTGGTGGGCGTGATGTTTGTCGTGGCCCAGCAGACATTTGCCTGGAGTTCGCTGCAGGTGCTGGGCAAGGTCCCGCGCCACGATGCGCTGCTGATCGTCGTGGTCACGTGCATCACGGTGGCGACCGACCTGGCGGTGGCGGTGCTGTGCGGGATCGTGATTGCCGCGCTCAGTTTTGCCTGGCGCCACGCGCGTGAGGTGCGTACCGACATGGTGTTCGATATCGACGGCGTCAAGCACTATACGCCTTACGGGACGCTGTTTTTTGCGTCCATTGCCCACTTCAACGATCTGTTCACGCCGCACGACGACCCGGCCGTGGTGATACTCGATTGCCGCCACCTGCGCCTGGCCGACCACTCGGCCGTGGTAGCGGTAGCGGGTCTGAGCGAGCGCTATGCGCGCGCCGGCAAGCGGCTGCAGGTGCAGCACCTGTCGGCGCGCTGCGAGCAGCTGCTGACGCGCGCCGGCGTGTCCGTCACCGCCTGATTGGTTCGTGATATTCTCTGCATCCTTAATCATTGGTCAAGGATGCGCAGATGTCGATAACGACCCTGCACGACTGTTCGGTCGTGCTGCCCGATATGCAGTTTACCCATAGCCTGAACCACGCCCACCTGGCGGCGACCGTCACCGGCGGTGGCGTCACGCTGGCCAGCGGCGCCGCCAGCGACTGCTTCAACGATCCCAAGGGACGACTGACGCGGCACACGGCGCCGGTATTGCTGGCGCCAGTGGACAACCGCCAGCCGTTTACTTTCACCGCGCGGGTGGCGCCGCAACTGCTCGCCACGTACGATGCGGGCGCGCTGTACCTGTATGCGTCGGACCTGCTGTGGCAAAAGCTGGCGTTCGAGCGCGATGAAAGAGGCGTGGCGCGGGTGGTCAGCGTGCGCACCGTGGACACCTCCGACGACAACAACCATCAGTCGCTGACCGGGCATTCCGCCTACCTGAAAATCTCGTCCGACACCGCGCTGGTGGGGCTGTACTATTCCGCCGATAACGTGGAATGGGATCTGGCGCGGCTGTACAAGAACGACTATCCGGCCGCGCTGTGGCTGGGCGTGGGCGCGCAATCGCCGGTGGGCGCGGGCAGCGCGGCGACGTTCGACCAGCTGTCGCTGACCCTGCACAGCGTCGGCGATTTCCGGCGCGGCATTTAATCACTTCACCAGAGCATCCGAATGCAGATAGCAACCATCATCAGCCTGGCCGGCTCCATCACGTGCGTGGGGCTGTTTTCGAAACAAAAGGAATGGGTGCTGGCAGCCACGTTCGTGTTTGGCGCAGCCTTCACGCTGCTGGCCGCGTTCCGGCCATCGTTCATACCTGGTTACATTGTGCCGTGGTGCGCTTACGCGTTCTTCGCGCTGGCTGCGACCGAATTCGTGCGCAAGGTGATACTGAAATAGTGATTGGCGTGTAATAGTTTGTAACCAAAGGATGGTCAGGATGGCATTGCCGTTGTATGCTGCCAGCGCATTTTTGCATCCACCATCTTCAGGATAAAAATTATATGAAACAGCTGTTTTCGTTGTGCGCGTTCGGATTGACGCTGGCGCTGGCCGGTTGCGGTGGCGGCGGCGGCGGTGACTCCGCCACCACGCCTGCGGTGCCGGACACCATCGCCTTGCAAAAAATCGACACCGTCGTCGGCACGGGCGCCGAAGCCGTCGCCGGCAAAACCGCCACGGTCCACTACACGGGCTACCTATACGACGCCACCAAGGCCTCCACCTCGTACAAGGGCACCAAGTTCGACACCTCGGTCGGCGGCACGCCGCTGTCGTACGTGGTCGCCAGCGGCCAGCTGATCACCGGCTTCGACGAAGGCGTCAAAGGCATGAAGGTGGGCGGCAAGCGCACGGTCCTGATCCCGGCCAGCATGGGTTATGGCGCCAAGGGCCAGGGCTCGATTCCGCCCAACGCCAACCTGGTATTCGACATCGAACTGACCGCCGTCAAATAAACCCCGGTGTCAGTGCCGACATTTAGACACGAGCTCAGCTTTTTAATTGTCGAGTTCGTGTCCGAATGTCGGCACTGACCCCGAATTATTGTTCCAGTGCGGCGATGGCGGCTGCGACGCCGGCGCCGTAGGCGGGGTCGGCTTGGGTGCAGTGGAAGATATGGCGTTCCTGCACCGGCTTCGACACGCCGTGGATGGCGCGCGCGGTGTTTTCGAACAGCAGCTGCCGTTTCTCGTCGGTGAGCAGGCGGAACAGGTTGCCCGGTTGCGAATAGTAGTCGGTGTCCACCCGGTGGTCCCAGTGACCGGCCGCTCCGGCCAGCGACAGTGGCGGCTCGGCAAATTCAGGGTTCTGCTGCCACGCGCCACGGCTGTTCGGCTCGTACGAGGTGCCGCCGCCGTGGTTACCGTCCACGCGCATGGCGCCATCGCGGTGGTAGCTGTGGAACGGGCACTTGGGCGCGTTGACCGGGATCGCGTGGTGGTTCACGCCCAGCCGGTAGCGCGCCGCGTCGCCGTACGAGAACAGCCGCGATTGCAGCATTTTATCGGGCGAGAACGACACGCCCGGCACCACGTTGGCCGGCGAAAACGCCGACTGTTCCACTTCGGCGAAATAATTTTCGGCGTTGCGATTGAGTTCCAGCACGCCCACGTCGATCAGCGGGTAGTCCTTGTGCGGCCAGATCTTGGTGAGGTCGAACGGGTGGTACGGCACCCTGGAGGCGTCGTCTTCGGGCATGATCTGCACCGCCAGTTTCCAGCGCGGGAAGTTGCCGTTTTCAATCGCGTCGAACAGGTCGCGCTGCGAGCTTTCGCGATCGCGGCCCACCACCTCGGTCGCTTCGGCGTCGCTGTAGTTTTCGATGCCCTGCTGGCACACGAAGTGGAATTTGACCCAGAAACGCTCGTTCTTCGGGCTGATAAAGCTGAACGTATGGCTGCCGAAACCGTGCATGTGGCGGTAGCCCCTGGGGATGCCGCGATCGCTCATGACGATGGTAATCTGGTGCAGCGCCTCGGGCAGCAGGGTCCAGAAGTCCCAGTTGTTTTCGGCCGAACGCAGGTTGGTTTTGGGGTCGCGCTTGACGACGTGGTTCAGGTCCGGGAACTTGAGCGGGTCGCGGAAGAAGAATACCGGCGTGTTATTGCCGACGATGTCCCAGTTGCCCTGTTCCGTATAAAACTTGACGGCAAAGCCGCGGATATCGCGCTCGGCATCGGCCGCGCCGCGCTCGCCGGCGACGGTGGAAAAGCGCATGAAGATATCGGTTTGCTTGCCCACTTCCGAAAACAGCGCGGCGCGCGTGTAGCGGGTGATGTCGTGGGTGACGGTAAAGGTGCCGTAGGCGCCGGAACCCTTGGCGTGCATGCGGCGCTCGGGGATGACTTCACGCGCGAAGTGCGCGAGTTTTTCCAGGTGCCATACGTCCTGCAGCAGCACGGGTCCGCGCGGGCCGGCGGTCTGGGTATTCTGGTTATCGACGACGGGTGCGCCGGCGGCGGTGGTGAGCTTTTTCATGAGCCTTCCTTGAGCAGGTGGGGGAGGGAAAAGCGCCTAGCATAACCAACGTGCAGCACGAATACAGCTCTCAAAAGGGGGAGCGGCCGTGACAAAAAAAACGCCCGGCGCAAAGGCCGGGCGTTTTAACGATCCTGCGCGAACGCGGCAGAATTACTTGCTTGGGTAGATGATGTCGTCGCGACGGTTCTGGGCGCGCGATTCTTCATCGGTACCGGTGGCTTTCGGCTTTTCCTTGCCGTAGCTGATGGCTTCCAGCTGGCTGTCTTTCACGCCTTGGACTCGCAGGGCGGTGATCAGGGCTTGCGCGCGCTTCTGGCCCAGGGCCAGGTTGTACTCGGCGCTGCCGCGGTCATCGGTGTTGCCTTCGACTTTGATCGACACGTTCGGGTTAGCGGCCAGGAATTTACCGTGATCGGCAACCAGCGCCTCGAATTCCGGCTTGATGGTGTACTTGTCGAAGTCGAAGTAGACGCTACGGTTTTTGTAGATCGAGCTGTTCGGGTCCAGGTAGGCAGCCAGTGGCGCCGGTACTGGCGCTGCCACCGGGGCGGGCGCTGGTGCAGGTGCTGGAGCAGCTTTGACTGGCTCCGGTGCAGGAGCAGGTGCAGGTGCTGGGGTCGAGCATGCGCTCAGCAGGGCTACGGTGCAGGCTGCCAGCAGGATGTTGGTTTTTGCTTTCATCGATATACTCCCGATTCGAATTATGTTGTGGGGCACACTAAAGTGGTAAGCACTAAGGGTGTGAGGCTGTCAAGCCAGCCGCGAGCGATATTATATAAGGGTTTCTCTGATAATAATTGGCGCGCTGCATTATTTTTTGAGCCACGGGGCGAATGGCGCCAAATCCATCCCCCTTTCGACATACCAGGCGCGGCGCGCCATGTCGAACTGGGCGCCGAGCGCCTTCACCGCATCCTTCTCCTGGTAGCTGGCGGTCAGGTAGTGACGCCCTTGCGCCGCACCCGCCATAGCGGCGGCCGCCTGCTGCTCCTGGTTGCGCACGATGGCGGCGTCGGCGGCCGTGCTGCACTGCGACAGCCGCATCCGGGCAATGAACGGGCTGGCGCCAGCGCTGCCGCCGGCGTTGTCGGCAGGCGACAACAGCGTGAGCTTCAATCGTGCGCGGGTAGCCGCCACGTAAAACAGGTTGTCCTCGTCGCGGCGCGGCTGCAGCGGGTGCGGGAACTCGTCGGCCTGTAAAAAGGGCAGGATCACGTGGTCGAATTCCTTGCCCTTGGCATTGGCCACGCATTCGAGCACCACGGCGCGCGGCGCGCGCTTGCGGCGGATAAACGCTTCGCGGGCGTTCATCGCGGCCCAGAAATCGGCCAGTCCCAGGCCCGACGCCGCAGCCCAAGCCAGCAGTCCCGCCACCGATTTGCCCACCACGCCGGCATCGTACGGGCGCACGAAGATGCGGCGCGCGGCAGCCACCAGCTGCACCCGCTCGCACAACTCGGAGAGCACGGCGGCGGCCGGCGTGGCGCGGTCCAGCGTGGCCAGCCAGGCGATGGCGTCGATCACGGCGCGCTTGGTGGTCTGGCTGGCGACATCGCGCCAGGTGGGCTCCACGCCGTCGCGCCGTTCGTCTTCGATCAGGAACAGTTCTCCCAGCAAGTCCGGCGACTTGCCGATCTGCGCCTTGAAGTGATCGAGCCGGCGCGCCGAGAACCCCATTTCGCTGAACGCGACCAGTGCATCGACCACGGCCACCCGCACCTGCTCCGATTTGACAGCGCCGAAATCGCGCAGGGCGATCCCGAGCATGCCGCGCAGGAACAGGATTTCGTCGCGTTGCAGGTAGCCGGCCATGGCCGGCGTGCGGTAATCGATGTCGGCTTCGATCAGCGCGTTTTCGATGGCCACCGACTGGTGGCGGTCGCGGATCAGGATCGCGCAGCCGTCCAGCGCATGTCCGTCGGCCTTCCAGCGCTTGATGGCAGCCACCACTTGCTGCGCGCAGTGGGCCGCATCGGTGTAACGGGGCTGCGAAATCTCGGTGCGCAGCGCCATGTTCGATTCCACCGGCTTGGACTTGAAAGCCGCCATCGCGTAGGCCAGGTGCGGGCCGTGCCGGTAGCTGTACGTGAGCGCCAGGCGCGTCAGTTTGGGAAAGCGCTCGTCGAAGCGCTGGTTCAGGTACGTGTCGCTGGCGCCCACCTTGGCGTAGATGACCTGGTCCTTGTCGCCCGCGCCCACGAAAAAGCACTGCGGGCGCGCGATCAGGGCCTCGAGCACGCGGAACGCCGCCTCGTTCAGGTCGTGCAACTCGTCGCACAATACCAGCCGGTAGTCGGGCAGCCGTTCGGCCAGGCGCGCACCGCCCAGCAGGTTGCAGGCCAGGTCGTAGGTGGCGTCGAACGGCCCGCGCAACAGCGCGCCGGCGCCGCCGTCCAGGCGCAGCGCTTCGTATTCCAGCGTGGTGACGTAATCGGCCACCGGCACGCCCAGCAGCTCGGCGGCTTCTTCGGGGTCGAGGAATTCGACGTCGGCCGTGAGCGCCATGGTGGCTTTCAGGTTCAGTTGCGCTTCCAGGAACTGGCTGATGGCGATGCTGTGGGTGTGCAGCTCCAGGCTGTCCAGGCGGCCGGCATAGCGTTCGCCTACCCGGTCCATGGCGGCCAGCGCCAGCTGCTTGAGCTGGCGCGGCTCGGTGCACACGCGCACGCCGTCGCCGTCGATGGTGTCGAGCAGGCGGGCGGCAAAATCCTCGAAGGTGAGCACGTCCACCCGCTCGGCGAGGGTGGCGGGCACGCCCACGTCCAGCAGGCGCTGGCGCATGACGTCGCGCGCTTCCGGGGTGAACGTCAGCGCCAGGATCTGTTCCGGCGCCAGCTTGCGGGCCAGCGCTTCGCCGATGCGCAGCGCCAGCGTGGTGGTCTTGGCGGCGCCGGCGTTGGCGTCCACCAGCGTGACCTTGTGCTGCGACAGCTGGATGGCGCGCTGCTCGGCGGTGGGAATCAGGCCGCGCGGGGTAAAGCGGGGTTGGTTGTTTGGTGCGGAAGGGTAGGCGGCGTTCATCCGCTACATTATAGCGACCGGCGCGGGCAAACCGGTGATCGGCATGGCGGCCGTGAATTCCGGGTGCAGGCGGGCGGTGGCGCCTTCGATGAACTGGGCGGAAAACACGCGCCGCTCGGCGGCCCGCGCCGTGGCCTGGTTGTCGATCACCGCGCACAGCAGGTCAGCGGCCGCCATCGCCATCCGCGGCATCGGCTGGCGCAGCGTCGTCAGGTTGTAGCTGAGCCAGTTCGATGGCTCGATGGCGTCGAAACCGGCCACCGACAGCTGGCGCGGGACGTCGATGCCCAGCTCGTGGCGTGCGCAATCGAGGCAGCCGATGGCCATCACGTCGCTGCCGCAAATGATCGCATCGGGTACCGCGCCCAGCGTGCGGATGATGGCGCGCAGGCCGGCCGCGCCGCTCAGGTAGTCGGACTGGCCCGGTACCACCACGGGCGGCGGCAGGCCCAGTTCGGCCAGCCGCTCGCAGGCGCCGCGCCGGCGCTCGTTGGCAATCGTCGAATCTTCGGTGCCGGCAATGATGCCGAAACGGCGGTGGCCGGCGGCGGCCAAGCGCGACACCAGCATGCGGCCCGCCTCGCGGTGGTCGCAGGTGACGGTGTGCACGGCGCGCTCGCGCACGGTGCGGTTGAACAGCACTAGCGGCACGTGGCGGCGCTCGAATTCGGCGACATGGCCGGCCGCCAGGCGGGCGGCGGCAATCACGCCATCGACCTGGTATTGCCACACTTCCGCCAGCACGCGCTCGACGTCGCTGTCCGATTCGCTCGGCAGCGTGAACAGCAGCACGCGCTTGCCACGGGCGCCGATCTGCTGGCTCAGTTCGCCCAGCAGTTCCGGATAGTGCAGGTGGGCCTGGCTGGTGATGATCACGGCCACGATGTTCGAGCGGCGCGTGATCAGGCTGCGGGCGGCGGCATTGGGGATGTAGTCAAGCAGCGCGGCGGCCTTCATGACCCGCGCCAGGGTGGCATCAGACACGCTGGCGCCCGCCTGGAAGCAGCGCGACACGGCTGACTGCGACACCCCGGCTACCAGCGCCACATCGTACGACGTCACCCGCCGCGCTTCGCTGGTAATTTGCGCTTTATGGGCCATCGCGGTTGTTTCTACACACGGCTTTAATTTGGTCATGGGCTCGATGTTGGCGTAGCGGCCACCCAATCCTGTCGGGCTCGCCGCTCCAGCGGTTATATTGCCACGAGCATAATCAAAAAATTGCCGTAAGCCAATATAAATTGCAGCTAAATGATATTTCCTTGAGGTAATTAGTTGCGTTGTGTAGTATCCCAGCAAATTTTCCTGTGGCAGGCGGTTTTCTGCTAACATACCGCCCCTTTATCAGTTGAAGGGGCGACATGGCCAACGCATGCGGCGTCGATTTCGGTACGTCAAATTCCACGGTGGGGCTGGTACGGCCCGGACACCCCGTGATGCTCGGCCTGGAAGATGGCAAGACCACGCTGCCGTCGGTGGTGTTTTTCAACGCCGACGAAGAGGAGGTCAAGTTCGGCCGGGCCGCGCTGGCCGATTACCTGGCCGGTTACGAGGGCCGGCTGATGCGCTCACTCAAGAGCCTGCTCGGTACCAGCCTGATCGACGGCCAGACCGAGGTCGGCGGCCGCGCGCTGCCGTTTCGCATGTTGCTGGCCCAATTTATCGGTGAAATCAAGCACCGCGCCGAGCGTGCCGCCGGCCGCCAGTTCCATTCGGCCGTGTTCGGCCGCCCCGTGCATTTCATCGACGACAGCGCCGCCAACGACCAGCTGGCCGAAGACACGCTGGCCGAGATCGCCCGCTCGGTGGGCTTTACCGACATCGCCTTCCAGTTCGAGCCGATTGCGGCCGCGTTCGATTATGAATCGCAGATCGCGCGCGAAGAACTGGTCCTGATCGCCGACATCGGCGGCGGTACGTCCGACTTTTCGCTGGTGCGGCTGTCGCCCGACCGGGCCAAAAAGGCCGAGCGGCGCGACGACATCCTGGCCAACGGCGGCGTCCACATCGGCGGTACCGACTTCGATAAATACCTGAGCCTGTCGTCGGTGATGCCGCTGCTTGGCTTTGGCAGCAAGCTGCGCAACGGCAGCGAAGTGCCGTCGAGCTATTTCTTCAATCTCGCCACCTGGCATACGATCAACCAGGCCTACACCAAAAAGATGTGGACCCAGCTGGCCGACCTGCTGCGCGACTCGGCCGACCAGGAAAAACTGGGCCGCCTGCAACGCCTGATCGACGACCGCGCCGGCCACTGGCTGGCGATGAAGGCGGAAGAAGGCAAGATCGCGCTGTCGGGCGCCGAGCGCCACCTGCTGGAACTGGACCGGCTGGCGCCGGCCGTCACGCTGGAACTCGACCGCGCTCAGTTCGACCACGCGATCGACCACCTGGTGGGCTCGGTGGAAAACACTGTGCTGAGCCTGCTGCGCGATGCGGGCGTTACGCCATCCCAGGTCGACACCGTGTTCTTCACCGGTGGTTCCAGTGGCGTGCGCAAGCTGCGCGAGCGGATTGCCGCCCTGGTGCCCGAGGCGCGCAAGGTCGAGGGCGACCTGTTCGGCAGCATCGGCGCCGGGCTGGCGCTCGACGCCGTGCGCAAGTTTGGCTAAGCTGTTGCTTTCACCGTTAAGGGACTTCCATGCTTGACCAACCCATCGTGATGCTCGACTTCGAGACCACCGGCCTGTCGCCCGCCATGGGCGACCGTATTACCGAGGTGGCGGCGCTGCGCATCGTGGGTGGCGAAGTGGTCGAACGCTATGTGTCGCTGGTCAACTGCAAGGTGCGCATCCCGGCGTTCATCACCGGGCTGACCGGCATCACCCAGGCCATGGTGGACCGCGCGCCGCCGGTGGCCGAGGTGCTGCCGCAGCTGCTCGACTTCATCGGCGCCGATACGCTGTCGGCCCACAACGCCAGCTTCGACGAAAAATTCCTGGTGGCCGAGGCCGCTCGGCTGGACCTGGCGGCGCGCCACCAATCGCTGCTGTGCTCGCTCAAACTGTCGCGCCGCGTGTTTCCCAACCTGCCCAGCTACAAGCTGGGGCAGTTGTCGGGCCAGCTCGGCATCCGTTTCAGCAGCGCGGCCCACAGGGCCGAGTCCGATGCGGAAGTGGCGGCCCAGGTCCTGATTCATATCGGCAAGCATATCGCTTCCACCTATGGCATGGCGGCCGTCGACCCGGCGCTGCTGGTGTCGGTCAACAACCTGGCGGCCGCCAAGGTGCACCAGTACCTGCTGAAAAAGCAAACCGCGCAGGCGCCCGCTTAAAGACGGCTTCTAGCGCCATCGGTCCCCGGCTCGTTTGACTCCGCTCAAACGCCGGGCGCGGGCGAGTTTTACACTTCAGTCAACATAGTTGCCAAGTTGGCTAGAGGTGTGTCATGAATAATCACAGTTCGGCCAGGGATGGCCACGACAGTTATCTGTGGTATCGCGCTGCCGCCGAACGCGGCGACCCCTACGCCCAATTCAACCTGGCCCTGCTGTACAAGCAGGGGCGCGGGGTGGGCCGCGACGACCGCCAGGCCTTCCACTGGCTGCAGAAGGCTGCGCTGCAGGGCCTGGCATTTGCCCAGAATCACCTCGGCGTGCTGTATTACAGCGGGCGCGGGGTGCACAACAACGATACCCAGGCCGCGCGCTGGTTCCGCTGCGCTGCGCAGCAGGGCGATGCGTCGGCCCAGCACAACCTGGCACAGCTGTACAAGAAAGGCCGCGGCGTGCCGCGCAGCGACGAAATCGCGTTGGCGTGGTGCTACCGCGCGTCCGAGCAGGGGGTGGCCAGCGCCCAGACCCAGCTCGGGCTGGCCTATGTGCGCGGCGCCGGGGTGCGCCGCAACTATGCACTGGCGCTGGCGTGGTTGCGCAAGGCCGCATTGCAAAACCACGCGGGGGCCCAACTGAACTTGGGGCTGATGTACCAGCATGGCCAGGGCGTGCGGTGCTGCCACAAGCAGGCGCTCGCCTGGTTGCGGCAGGCTGCCGCGCAAAACGATCCCGTCGCCCAGCGGCTGGTGGGCGTGGCCTACGCCGAAGGCCAGGGCGTGGCGGCCGATCCCTTGCGGGCGGTGGCGTGGCTGCGCCGCGCGGCCGAGCAGGAAGATGCCGATGCCCAGTTCAATCTGGGCATCATGCTGGCCAACGCCCGTGGCGTCGAGCGTGATGACGAAATGGCGCTCTCGTGGTATCGCCGCGCTGCCCAGGCCGGTCACATGCTGGCCCAGTACAACCTGGCGGGCATGTACGCGCGCGGGCGCGGCGCGCCGCGCGACGACGCCCGTGCGCTGTGCTGGTACCGGCGCGCGGCCGAGCAGGGCGCGGCCAGCGCCCAATTCAACGTGGGCGTGATGTACGCCAACGGCCACGGCGTGGCCCGCGATGAGGCGCGCGCGGTGGCCTGGTACCGGCGGGCGGCGGGGCAGGGCGACGCCAGCGCCCAGAACAACCTGGGCGTGATGTACGCCAACGGCCAGGGCGTGCTGCGCGACGACCGCCATGCAGTGCTGTGGTATGCCAAGGCCGCGCGCCAGGGCCACGCGCTGGCCCAAATCAACCTGGGCGCGATGTACGGCGGCGGCCGGGGCGTGGAGCGCGATCCGGCCCGCGCTTACATGTGGATGTGCCTGGCGGCCGAGACCGGCGAGCCGGCAGCGGTCGCCAACTGCGGCAAGATGGCGCCAGCACTGTCCCCGCAAGCGTTGTTGCGCGCTCAGCAACTACTGCAGCGCTGGCATGCGCAGCACCGGCCACTGATGCAGCCGCAGCGGCGCAGCGCCTGACGCCGTTCGCGGCCGTGGCCCTGCCACGGCAAATGCGGCAGCAGCAGGCGTTTTGCGACAGTTTTGTGTCGGTCGCGCTGCAATTTCGACCCCGACCGCGACACTATTGCCATAACGCATCTCCAGCGCGCTACAATGGGTGATCACCGTTTTTTTAACCAGGTTTCCCATGCGACGCTTTACGGCGCTGTTATTGTGTGTTTCCACCGGCGCCGGCGCGACCGGCGTGGCCGTGCAGGTGCAGGATGCGGCCGGCAAACCCTTGCCCGACACTGTGGTCTACCTCGAACCGGAAGCCGGTTTCTCGGGCGGCAAGCCACCGGCCGGCGCCGAGATCGAGCAAAAAGGGTTGAAATTCCTGCCGCTGGTGACGGTCATCCAGACCGGCGCCAAAATCAATTTTCCCAATAACGACAAGGTGCGGCACCACATCTATTCGTTTTCGCCCGCCCACAAGTTCGACCAGAAGCTGTACTCGGGGCAGGCCGCCACGCCGCAGGTGTTCGACAAGGCCGGCACCGTGGTCCTCGGCTGCAACATCCACGACAAGATGCTGGCTTACATAAAAATTGTCGACACGCCGTATTTCGCCAAGACCGACGGCGCCGGCGCGGTGCGCATCGAGCTGCCGGCCGCCGGCGGCAAGTACACGGTGCGCGCCTGGCACTACAACACGGTGGGCGGCGCCACGCCCGAGCAGGTGCTGGTGGTCAAGGCCGGCGACGCGCTCACCACCGCCATCTTCAAGCTGCCCATGAAGCCGCCCGCGCCGGCCGACGGCGCGGCGGCACTGTAAAGGGCATCGCATGCGCCTCGGATTCCGCAGCCTGGAAAGCCGCATCGTCACCCTGTTCCTGGTGCTGATCGTGGCGGTGCAGGTGATCGGCCTGCTGGTGATCCAGCGTGGCATCGACAACAATGCGCGGCAGTCGATTGCCGGTGAGCTCAACAACGGCACCAAGGTGTTCGGCCGGCTGCTGGAACAGAATGCGCAAAACCTGCGTTTCGGCGCGCGCCTGCTGGCCCGCGACACGGCGTTCCTGGCCGCCATCGGCAACAACGACGAGAGCGACCGCGCGACCATCGAGTCGGCCCTGGCCAACAGCGGTCGCCGCATCAAGGCCACCACCACCATGCTGATCAACAGCGACCGGCAGCTGAGCGTGTCCACCAACGCCGGCCAGGCGGCGGGGCTGCAGAAAATCGTCGACGGCATGCTCGACCCGGCCGAGGCGGCCGACGGCGCCAATGGCATCGCCATCCTGGAACGGCGGCCGTACCAAGTGGTGGTCATGCCGATCAAGGCGCCGATTACCATCGGCTGGATCGTCATGACGTTCCCGATCGACCGCCAGTTGGCCAACGAGATGCGCGAAGTGACGTCGCTGCACACCACGATTGCCACCCGCGACGCGCATGGCCGGTGGCTGCAGGCCGGTTCCACGTTCGTGGGACCGTCGGCGCAATCCGTGGCCGACCAGTTGCAGGCCATGCCGGCCAGCCAGTCTGCCACGGCGGCGCCGCCGTTCGACCTGGAAGTGGAAGCGAGCCATTACAGCGCACGCCTGATGCGCATCGGTGAAGACGACGGCCAGGTGGCCAGCGTGATCCTGGCCCGGTCGATCGACGAAGCCACGGCCGAATACCGCAAGCTGGAACGCTGGCTGATCCTGCTCACGCTGTCGGGCATCGTCATTTCCACGGTGGCCATCGTGATCACGGCCAAGCGCATTGCCCAGCCGATCAGCGAGCTGGCCGCCACCGCGCGCCGGCTGGAGCAGGGCGACTACAAGGGCGACATCGATACCAGCCGCGCCGACGAAATCGGTGCGCTGGCCAGCGCGTTCGACTCGATGCGCGAAGGGATCGCCAAGCGCGAACAGGAAATCCGCCGCCTGGCGTACTGGGACACGCTCACCAACCTGCCCAACCGTGCCCAGTTCGTGCTGCTGCTCAACGATGCACTGGCCGAAGCGCGCAAGCGCGAGGAAGCCGTGTTCGTGCTGATGATGGATCTCGACCGCTTCAAGCACGTCAACGATGTCATGGGCCACAGCTTCGGCGATGCCCTGCTGCGCCAGGTCGCCGGCCGGCTGCAACTGCTGCTGGCCAACCGCCGGCAGTCGTCGGCGCAGGTGGCGCGCCTCGGTGGCGACGAATTCGCCGTGCTGCTGCCGGCGTCCGACATCGAGGCGGCGCAGCGCATGGCGGGCGAAATCCTGCAAACGCTGGAGGCGCCGCTGTCGCTCGACGACCAGACGGTGGATATCGGCGCCGGCCTCGGTATCGCCGGCTACCCCGAACATGGCAACGACGGCGAAGCGCTGCTCAGCATGGCGGAAGTGGCGATGTACGCCGCTAAAACCCGCAACGACGGCGCCGTGGTGTACGACGCGGCCATGGACAAGTCGAGCGATAAAAGCCTGTCGCTGCTCACGGAACTGCGCAACGCCATCGAGCGCGACGAGTTCCGCCTGTTCGTGCAGCCCAAGATCATGCTCGACACGGGCAAGGTGGTGGGCATGGAGTCGCTGGTGCGCTGGGTGCACCCCGAGCGCGGCAACGTGTTCCCCGACGAATTCATCCCGTTTGCCGAGCAGACCGGTTTTATCCGGCTGCTCACCCGCTGGGTGATGGAGAAGTCGGCGGAGCTGTGCCAGCAACTGGCGGCCCAGGGCCATCATCTGAAAGTGTCGGTCAACCTGTCCACCCGCGATTTGCTCGACCAGGACTTGCCGGCCAAGTTTGCCGACCTGCTGGCGCGGCACCGGCTGGCCCCGGGTTCGTTCTGCCTCGAGATCACCGAGAGCGCGATCATGGACGATCCGGTGCGCGCCCAGACCACCCTCGAACGGCTGTCGGGCATGGGCGTCGATCTGTCGATCGACGATTTCGGCACCGGTTATTCGTCGCTGGCGTACCTCAAGCGTTTGCCGGTGAACGAACTGAAAATCGACAAGTCTTTCGTGCTCAATATGGAGAACGACGAGGGCGACACCAAGATCGTCCGTTCCACCATCGACCTCGGTCACAACATGGGCTTGCGCGTGGTGGCCGAAGGCATCGAGAGCGAAGCGGTCTGGCGCCTGCTGGCGGAACTCGGTTGCGACCAGGGCCAGGGCTACTTCATGAGCCGGCCGATTCCCGGCGACCAGCTGGTGGCATGGCTGGAAAAATGGCGCGCGCCGATCGTGCCGTTAAGCCTTGATGAGATGGTGCAGGCGACCCGCATCTATCCGCAGGATTAACCGCGCCAAATAAAAGTTTCTTCAGCTGTAAAGCTAACGTTTCATATTTGCTAAACTTCACGCTATGATCTTGGTTGATGTACGACTGTAACGTTCGCAACCAAGGATCCTCATGCAACGACGACTGACCTTAATCGCCTCCCTGATGCTCACCCAGGGCGCCGCCATGGCGCAAACCTGCACCGCCGATGCGCCGGCGCTGGCCTATCCGGCCACCCGCACCGTGGACCAGCAGGACACCTACCACGGCGCCACCGTGGCCGACCCGTATCGCTGGCTCGAAGACGCCAACAGCGCCGAAACCGCGGACTGGGTCAAGGCGCAGAACCAGCTCACGCAAGGCTACCTGGCGCAGATTCCTGGCCGCGATGCGATCAAGGCCCGGCTCACCAAGCTGTGGAATTACGAGCGTTTCAGCGTGCCGTTCAAGGAAGGCGGCCGGTATTTTTACAGCCGTAACGACGGCCTGCAGAACCAGTCGGTGCTCTATACCATGAAGTCGCTGGCCGACATGCCGCGCCTGCTGCTGGACCCGAATACGCTCGCCGCCGACGGCACCGTGGCGCTGGCCGGGCTGGCCGTAAGCCCCAACGGCAAATACCTCGCGTACAGCACGGCCGCCTCGGGCTCGGACTGGAACGAAATCCGCGTGCGCGATATCGAGAGCGGCCGCGACTTGGCCGACCATATCAAGTGGGTAAAATTCTCGCGCACGGCGTGGCTGCACGACGGTTCCGGCTTCTTCTACAGCCGCTACGACGAGCCGACCGAAGCGGGCAAGCTGGCAGCCGTCAACTACTTCCAGAAGCTGTACTTCCATAAAATGGGCACGCCGCAAAGCGCCGACACGCTGGTGTACGACCGTCCCGACAACAAGGACTGGGGCTTCTCGGCCGAGGTGACCGAGGATGGCCGCTTCCTGGTGATTACCGCATCGCAGGGCACCGAGAACAAGAACCGGGTCTTCTATAAAGACCTGAAGCAAAAAGACGGCAAGGTGGTGGGCTTGCTCGAGGACTTCGATGCCGCCTACAATTTCGTGGGCAACGACGGCAACGTGTTCTACTTCCACACCGAGCGCAATGCGCCGCGCGGGCGCATCGTCGCCATCGACGTGCGCAAGCCGGCGGTACTGAGCTGGAAGCAGGTGGTGCCCGAGAGCGGCAGCACGCTGATCTCGGCATCCCTGGTCAACAACCAGCTGCTGGTGGACTACCTGAGCGACGCCCACAGCCTGGTCAAGGTCTTCGACCTGCGCGGCAAGCCGCTGCACGACATCGACTTGCCGGGCCTGGGCACGGCATCGGGCTTTTCCGGCAAGCGCACCGATACCGAGACCTTCTACGCCTATACCAGCTTTACCACGCCGTCCACCATTTACCGGCACGATCTCAAGTCCAACAAGAGCAGCGTGTACCGCCAGCCCAAGGTGGACTTCGATCCGGCCGCTTACGAAACCCGCCAGGAGTTTTACACCAGCCGCGATGGCACCCGGGTGCCGATGTTCATCGTCGCCAGGAAGGGCGTCAAATACGACGGCAACAACCCGACGTATTTGTACGGTTACGGTGGCTTTAATGTGTCGCTCACGCCCACGTTCTCGGTGGCCAACCTGGCCTGGCTGGAAATGGGCGGCGTGTACGTGATGGCCAACCTGCGCGGCGGCGGCGAATACGGCGAACAGTGGCACGAGGCGGGCACCAAGCTGAAAAAGCAGAATGTGTTCGACGACTTCATCGGCGCGGCCGAATGGCTGGTGGCGCACAAGGTCACGTCGCCATCGAAACTGGCGATCGGCGGCGGCAGCAACGGGGGCCTGCTGGTGGGCGCGGCGATGACGCAGCGTCCGGACCTGTTCGCGGCGGCGATTCCGCAGGTGGGCGTGCTCGACATGCTGCGCTTCCATAAGTTTACGATCGGCTGGGCGTGGACCTCGGACTACGGTTCGTCCGACAACGCCGATGAGTTCAAGGCGCTGGTCAAATACTCGCCGCTGCACAACCTGAAAAAGGGCGCGTGCTACCCGGCCACCATGATCACCACGGCCGACCACGACGACCGCGTGGTGCCGGCGCACAGCTTCAAGTTCGCCGCTGCCGCGCAAGCCGCGCAGGCAGGCCAGCCGGGCGCCGCGCCGATCCTGATCCGCATCGACAGCAAGGCAGGCCACGGCGCCGGCAAGCCGACGACCAAGCAGATCGAAGAAGTGGCCGACCGCTGGGGTTTCCTCACCCGCGCCCTGCACATCGACACGTCGGGGGCGGCGCCGGCACCGGGACAAGACTGAGCCGGCAACGGATAGCCTGATGCGAGAAGGAACTGTCCCGATGATCGCATGCCCGAACTGACCTCGCCCTTGCTGCAGTATCGCCTGCGGTGGTTTGCGCTGTGTACCGCGCGCCTGTTGCTGCGGCGTTGGCAGGCGCTGGCGTTGATCGTGGGCCTGGGGGCGTCGGCCGGCACGACCGTATTGGACAATATGGAAATGCTGGCGTACCCGTTGCTGGCGTTGCTCGATCCCGCGCACGGGGTCTTCTGGCGCTGCCTGCACCTGGTGGCGTTGCTCGCGGTGTGCGGGCTGTGGGCCGGCATGCAACGCGTGCAGATCGAAGGTGGTCCGTTCATGGCGTTCGTGGGCGCGCTGCCGTTTTCAACCCGCCAGCTGCGCCGGGTTGGCATCGCGGTGTTGCTGCTGGCTGATAGTCCGTTGTTGTTCCTCGTGGGATGGGCGCTGGTGTCGACCATCGTGCACCGGGCGCCGCTCACGCATCCGTTCTTGCTGCTGGTCGTGGTGCTGCTGGCGCTGGCCGCGCAGGTGGCGGTGCTGGAGCGCCGCCCCCGTCTTCTGCCCGGTGTGGCCGTGGCAGGTTGCATCGTGGCGGGCGGCCTGTCACTACCTGCCGGCGCAGCGTTGACGATCGAACTGCTGGTCGCATCCGGCGCCGCTGCGGCGCTGTGGTGGGGAACGGGGCGCCGCGTACTCGCCACCGCTGCGGCACCGAGCCTGGCGGAACCAGCACCAGCACCAGCACCAGCACCGGCGCCGACAGCGCCCGTAGCCGCACGCCACGCCCGGTACAACGCTCCCTGGCTACAGGCGCTGCGGCTGTCCTGGTGGATCGTGTTCCGTGCGCGTCGCAACGAAGCGGTGGGCAAGGCAGCGCTGGCGGCCGGCTGCCTGGCGCTGGCCTGGGGCCTGGCACGCATTTTCGGCGGCGATGCGCGCAGCCTGGGGACGATACTGATTGCGCAGGGCGTGGTGGCGTTGACCGTCAGCGGCATGTTCCGCTACCTGCACCTGACGCACCGGGACAGTTGCGGCTTTACCGGCGCGCTGCCGCTGCGGTCCACCTGGTGGCGACCGTTCGACCTGGCCGTGGTAGCGGCCTTGTGCCTGCCGTTCCTGGCCGGTCTGGCAGCCATGGCCTGGCGCCTGGGCGCCATCGCGCCGCTACCGGCCGCAGCCACGGTGGTTGGCGCCACCTTGCTGTTGTGGGCATTGTCGGTGCCGCACCTGTTTACCGATCGCCATGCTGCGGTGCTGGCCGCCATCGTCACCGGGCTGTGGATCGCCATCATGCTCGCCAGTCTTACTTGAGGAAATCGATGCTGCGATTCGAAGGTCTCTGCAAATCCTATGGTTCGCGCCGCGTATTGCGGTCGCTGGGGTATAGCTTTGCGCCCGGCGCGTTCGTGCTGCGCGGTCCGAACGGCGTGGGCAAGTCGACGCTGCTGCGCGTGCTCGCCGGCGTGTTACCGGCCGACAGCGGCAAGGTGTGGATTGACGGCCGGACGCTGCACGACGATCCGCTGGCGGCCAAGATGCGCCTGGCCTACGCCCCCGACGAGTGCCCGATCTATCCGTTCATCACCGGGCGCGAACTGCTCGATTTTGTGGCGCAAGCCAAGCGCTGCGCGGTGGTGCCGGCGGTCCAGTCGGTGGTGGAGCGGCTGGGTCTGGCGCCGCACCTCGACACGCGCTGTGGCGCCATGTCGCTGGGCACCCAGAAGAAACTGATGCTGGCTGCGGCATGGATAGGCGACCCGGCCGTGATACTGCTGGACGAACCGTCAAATGGCCTGGATGCCGACGCGCGCGCGGTGCTGGCCGCGCTGTTGCAGGAACAAAGCGCGCAAGCCGTGGTGTTCATCTCGAGCCACGACCAGGCGTTTGCCCGGGCAATCGGCGCCACGGTCATCGAATTTGCTGCGCTGCAGCCCGCGGCGTAGGCAGCAGTGCAGGCAGCGGTCATGCGCTTTATGTTTGTTATCGAACACAAGAGATTTCACGTCGGAATTAAAATTACGTCATAGCTGTCAGCCGCCACTTCCCGAACAATGCAGTGCACTCGACCTCTATCGAATCGACGCCTTACTGTTCTCAACCTACGAAGCTGACACATATGTTCAAACAGACGACCGACAAATCCACGCCGCGCCAGCACACCACGCGTATCTCGACCGGCATCTCCGGTCTTGACGACATCCTGTGCGGTGGCCTGACCGCGCAGCGCGTGTACCTGGTGGAGGGCTCGCCCGGCACCGGCAAAACCACGCTGGGCCTGCAGTTCCTGCTCGACGGCGTCACCCTGGGCGAGGCCGGCCTGTACATCACGCTGTCGGAAACCGCCGACGAGCTCGATGCCGTGGCGGAAAGCCACGGGTGGGACATGGCCGGCATCGACGTGTTCGAGCTGGCCAACGACACGTCGCTCGATCCCGAAGCGCAGCAGTCGGTATTTCATCCGTCCGAGGTGGAGCTGGGCGAGACCACGCGCAGCGTGATGGAGCGCGTCAATACCCTGAAACCGTTGCGGGTGGTGTTCGACAGCCTGTCCGAGATGCGGCTGCTGGCGCAAAACCCGCTGCGCTACCGGCGCCAGATCCTGGCGATGAAACAGTTTTTTTCGCAGCGCGACTGCACCGTGCTCCTGCTCGACGATAAATCGAACACGCCCGACCAGCAGCTGCACAGCATTGCCCATGGCGTGATCAGCCTGGAACAGATTGCCCAGGAATTCGGCAAGGAGCGCCGCCGCGTCAACGTGATCAAGATGCGCGGCGCCAAGTTCCGCGGCGGTTACCACGACTACATCCTCGAAACGGGTGGTCTGAAGATCTTCCCGCGCCTGGTGGCGGCCGAGCATAACCGGCCGTTCAGCGCCCATGTCAGCTCCACCGGCTCGGAGGGATTCGACCGGCTGCTTGGGGGCGGCCTCGCTTCCGGTACCAATACCCTGATCGTGGGCCCGTCGGGCATCGGCAAGACCACGGTGTCGGTGCGCTGCTTGTTGTCCGCGCTCGAACGCGGAGAGCGGGCATCGTTCTACCTGTTCGACGAGGGACTGGGCACGTTCTTCGCCCGATCGGCGTCGCTGGGCATGGAACTGCGCGGCTATGCGGAAAGCGGCCAGCTGAAGATCCACCACATCGATCCCGCCGAACTGGCGCCGGGCGAATTTGCCCAGATGCTGCGCGACGCGGTGGAGGTGGAAGGCGTCACCTTCATCGTGATCGACAGTCTCAATGCATATTTGCAGGCGATGCCAGGCGAGCATTACCTCACGCTGCAGATGCACGAACTGCTGTCGTACCTGAATCAGCAGGGGGTGACCACGGTGCTGGTGCTGGGCCAGCACGGCCTGATCGGCGAAGTGCGCACCGACGTGGACTTGAGCTACCTGAGCGACACCACCGTGCTGCTGCGCTTTTTCGAATCGAACGGCCGTTTGCGCCGCGCGGTCACCGTGATCAAAAGCCGCACCAGCGACCACGCGCTTACCATCCACGAACTGGTGCTGGGCAGCGGCGGCATTGCCATCGGCGCGGCGCTCGAAGGGTTCGAGGGCGTGTTGACCGGCTTGCCCACGTACCGCGGCGCCACCCCGATGATGACGGCGGTATCCGATGTCCATGCCTGATCCTGGTGTCGCCGTCGAGGAGCGGATACTGATCCTGGCGCCGCTGGGCCGCGATGCCGAGGTCATCCACCAGGTATTGCTGCGCAACGGCTTCGCCGGCGGCGCCGTGGCCACCGTGGAAGCGCTGGTGACCGGTCTGCAGGAGGGGGCCGGTGCCTGCGTGATTGCCGAGGAAGCCTTGCGCGACACCAGCGTCATGGCCTTGCTGGCGTGGCTGCGCACCCAGGAACCGTGGTCCGATTTTCCCTTCGTGGTGCTGGTCGCGCGCGGTGGCGGTCATACGCACACGGCGCGCAGCACCTTCGACCAGCTCGGGAACATCATCCTGCTCGAACGCCCGCTCAATGCGGAGACCTTGCGCAGTGCGGCCGGATCGGCGCTGCGCGCCCGCCGGCGCCAGTACGAGGCGCGCCGCATCCTGGCCGAGCGCATGGCGGCTTCCGAGAGCCTGCGCGACAGCCGCGCCGAACTGCTGCAACTGAACGAGACGCTGGAGTCGCGCATCGAGGAACGCACGCGCGCGCTGGCGCAGGCCAACGACCGCCTGATGAACGAAGTGATCGAACGCGAGCGGGTGCAGCTGGCCATGGTGCAGTTGCAGAAGATGGAAGCGGTGGGGCGCCTGACGGGCGGCATCGCCCATGACTTCAACAACCTGCTCAATGTCATCCAGGGCAGCATGGACCTGATCCTGCTGCTCTCGCAGGACCCCAGCGCCCGCGCCAAGGCCGAGGTGGCGCGGCGCGCGTGCGAGCGCGGCGGCAAGCTCACCAGCCAGTTGCTGGCGTTTTCGCGCAACCAGCGCCTGAACCTGCACGCCACGCCGGTACGCGCCATGTTCGACGGCGTGCGCGAATTGATGGCTACCTCGCTGGGCAGCAGCGTGCAGCTGACGTTCGAAGTGGACGACGCCGTCGATTTCGTCATGGCCGACACCAACCAGATGGAAATGGCGTTGTTAAACCTCGCCATCAACGCGCGCGACGTCATGCCCGACGGCGGCAAGCTGCTGGTGCGCGCCAGCGTGGCCAGCGCGCCCGAAGGCTTGCTGCCGCCGGGCCGTTACTGCCTGATCGCGGTAACCGACAACGGGCCGGGCATCGATGCGGCCATCGTCGGCAAGGTGTTCGAGCCCTTCTTCACCACCAAGAGCGTGGGCAAGGGCACGGGCCTCGGTTTGAGCCAGGTGTACGGCATGGCCCAGCAGTCGGGCGGCACCGCGCGGGTCGTCAACGCCCACGGCGGCGGCACCACCATCGAGATCTGGCTGCAGCTGACGCAGCAGGCGGAGAGCGAAGCGGTCGACGTGGCGCCGGGCGCGCCGCTGCGGGCCAGCGACGGCGTGCGGATCCTGGTGGTGGAGGACGATAAATCGGTGCGGCAGTCGATGGTCGAACTGCTCGAGACGCTGGGTTACCAGGTCACCCAGGCCGACGACGGCGAAGCGGGCCTGCGCGAACTGCGGCGCGCCAAGCCGCACCTGATGATCACCGACTACCTGATGCCGGGCATGACCGGCGCCCAGCTGGTGGCCGCCGCCAACCACGAATTTCCCGGCCTGCCCATGATCATCGCCACCGGCTACGCCGACATGGAAGCGATCGATGAAGTCATCGGCGACAACACCGTGCTGCGCAAGCCATTCCAGCTGGGGCAACTGGCGGCGACGGTGGACCAGGCGCTGCGGCGGTAACGCGGCACGCCAGGCCGGTCCATCTGGCGCAGTCACCGGTGGATCACCACCATCAGCGCCTTCGCCTCGGTTTTGCCCACGTTGCGGATCACGTGCTGCATATCGGCCGGGTAGCGCGCGGTGGCGCCCAGTTTGACTTTTTTCTTGTCGGCGCCCACTTCCACTTCCACCGATCCGTGCAGCAGCGTCAGGTGTTCCTGCGCGCCGGGGTCGTGCCCTTGCGAGGCCAGTTCGCCGCCGGGCGCCAGTGTCAGTTCGTACCACTCGTATTTACCGGCCAGTTCCATGGGGCCCAGGATGCGCAGCACGTAGCCGGCGTGGTTGCCGGGCAGGGTGGGAGTTTCGTGCGCCTCCAGCACGCGGATGGTGGCGGTTTCCTTTTCGGCCGTCGCCAGCAGTTCGCCGATCGGTACGCCGAGCGCGTTGGCCAGGCGCCAGGTGATGGCAATGGTGGGGTTGGCTTTTTCGCGCTCGATCTGCGACAGCATCGATTTGGATACGCCGGCAATGCGTGACAGGTCTTCCAGGGTGAGGCCGCGCGCCAGCCGCAGGCGCTGCAAGGCGGCGCCGACTTCGGGCGGGGCGTTCGTCGAAACAGGTGTTTTCATTGTTTTATTCGGCGGATGAGCTACATTTTAATCAAATCTGTCGGCCAACGGCGGCAATAACCGCACGCTTCCGGGTTGCGCAGTTCACTGGATTTCTGTAGGATTCGATATATTGAATTTGTGTTCGACATAGAGAATTTCTCATAAAGCAGTGGAAATCGCGCTCAGATCGTACCACACGCACCAGCAATCAGACCTCTACCGACAGGGACCACCATGAGCATCGACGCCAAACACACCTTCTTCACCGGCCTGCAGCACAATCTCGACCAGTTGCGCAGCGATGGCCTGTACAAACCGGAGCGGGTGCTGGCGTCGCGCCAGGGCGCCGAAGTGGTGGGCCAGGACGGCCGCACGCTGATCAATATGTGTGCCAACAATTACCTGGGCCTGTCGGGCGAAGAATGGGTGGCGCAGGCGTCCATCGCCGCCACCGAACAATACGGCTACGGCCTGTCGTCGGTGCGTTTCATTTGCGGCACGCAAACCGTGCACAAGCAGCTGGAACAGGCGATCTCCAGTTTCCTGGGCACGCAGGACACCATCCTGTACGCGGCCGCCTTCGATGCCAACGGCGGCGTGTTCGAGCCGCTGTTCGACGACAACGACGCCATTATTTCGGATGCACTCAATCACGCGTCGATCATCGACGGCATCCGCCTGTGCAAGGCCGCGCGCTTCCGTTACGCCCACAACGACATGGCCGACCTGGAAGTGCAGCTGCAGGCGGCAGCCGGCAAACGGCATAAAGTGATCGTGACCGACGGTGTGTTCTCGATGGACGGCACCATCGCCCAGCTGGACAAGATTTGCGACCTGGCCGACAAGTACGGCGCCCTGGTGATGATTGACGAATGCCATGCTTCCGGCTTCATGGGCGCCACCGGTCGCGGCACCCACGAGCACCACAACGTGATGGGCCGCATCGACATCATCACCGGCACCCTGGGCAAGGCTCTGGGCGGCGCCATGGGCGGGTTTACCTCCGCCCGCAAGGAAGTGATCGACATGCTGCGCCAGAAGTCGCGCCCGTACCTGTTCTCCAACACCCTGGCGCCGTCGATTGCCGGCGCCTCGCTGGCAGTGCTCGAACGCCTGTCGCAATCGACCGAACTGCGCGACCGACTGCACCTGAACACCGCGTACTTCCGCAAGGAGATCGAGCGTATCGGCTTCACCATCAAGCCGGGTACGCACCCGGTGGTGCCGGTGATGCTGTTCGACGCGCCGGTGGCGCAGAAGTTCGCGGCCCGCATGTACGAACTGGGCGTGCTGTTGTCGGGCTTTTTCTACCCGGTGGTGCCCATGGGGCAGGCGCGCGTGCGCGTGCAGCTGTCTGCCGCCCACACCCGCGAGCAGCTCGACTTCGTGCTGAAAGCGTTCGAACAAGCCGGCCAAGAGCTCGGCCTGCTGAATCAATAATATGCAACTCGTCAGGAACCACATGAACACCACCACGACTACCCAGCGCATCCTCGTCATTGGCGCCAACGGCCAGATTGGCAGCGAGCTGGTGGAGGCGCTGGCCTCCCGGCACGGCGCCGACAACGTCTTCGCTGCCGACATCAGCCCTACCAACCTGTACCACGCGGCGCGCTACCTCACCCTGAATGTGCTGGACAAGGAGGCGCTGGCGGCGCTGGTCGCGCAGGAAGGCATCACCCAGGTGTACCAGCTGGCCGCGATGCTGTCGGCCACCGGCGAAGCTGCGCCGCTCAAGGCCTGGACCCTGAACATGGACGGCCTGCTCAACATCCTGGAAGTGGCGCGCGAACGCGGCGCCATCGGCAAGCCGCTGAAGGTGTTCTGGCCGTCGTCGATCGCTGCCTTCGGCCCCAACACCCCGGCCGTGAACACGCCGCAAACCACGGTGATGGACCCGACCACCATTTACGGCATCAGCAAACTGGCCGGCGAGCGCCTGTGCGAATACTATTTCATCAAGTACGGCGTGGACGTGCGCAGCATCCGCTACCCCGGCATCATCAGCTATAAATCGCCCCCGGGTGGCGGCACCACCGATTACGCGATCGCCATCTTCCACTCTGCGCTGCGCGGCGAACGTTACGAATGCTTCCTCGGGCCGCAGACCACGCTGCCGATGATCTACATGCCCGACGCCATCCGCGCCACCATCGAACTGATGGATGCTCCGGCGGAGCAGGTGCAGGTCCGTTCGTCGTACAACGTGGCCGGCGTGTCGTTCAACCCCGAGCAGCTGGCTGCCGCCATCACCCGCGCCCGGCCCGACTTCAAGATCGGTTACAAGCCGGACAGCCGCCAGGCGATTGCCGACTCGTGGCCGCAAAGCCTCGACGACGCCACGGCCACCGCCCACTGGGGCTGGCAGGCGCGCATCGGTATCGACGAAATGGTGGCCGACATGCTGGCCAACGTCGACGTCCAGCTGGGCCAGGCCGCTTAAGCAAAGTATCCGCCATCATAAAAAAGAGAGACAGCAGATGGACATGAGCGTTTTCGATCTGTTCAAGATCGGTATCGGACCATCGAGTTCCCACACGGTGGGACCGATGGTGGCAGCCCGCCGCTTCCTGGAAGGCTGCGCGCCGCTCGATGACGTCACGGGCGTCACCGCCGAGCTGTATGGCTCGCTGGCGCTGACCGGCGTGGGCCACGCCACCGACAAGGCCGTGATCCTGGGCCTGATGGGCGAAACCCCGCAGGACGTGGTGCCGGCACGCGTCGATGCGCAACTGGGGGCGGCGGAAGCGGAAGGGCGGCTGGCGCTGCTGGGCACCCACCCGGTAACGTTCAGGCGCGGCGTCAACCTGGTGTTCCACATGGCCGAATCGCTCGCCGAGCATCCGAACGGCATGCGCTTCACGCTGACGCGCAGCGACGGCGCCACCGTCAGCAAGGTGTATTACTCGGTGGGCGGCGGCTTTATCCGCGCAGAGGGCGAGGCGGCGCACGCACCGTCCGGCGCGGGAGATCGCGCCCCGATTCCGTACCCGTTCGATACCATGGAGCAGCTGCTGGAGCATGGCCACGCCAGCGGCCTGACCATCCCGGGCATGTTGCGCGCCAATGAGTGCGCGCGCCTCGGCAACGGCGAACTCGATGCCGGCATCGACCGCATCTGGCACGTGATGCGCGACTGTATCAACCATGGTCTGGAACACGACGGCGTGCTGCCCGGAGGGCTGAACGTGAAACGCCGGGCGGCCAAGCTGTGGCGCCAGGCGCAAGCGAACGTGGCGCCGGCCAATCACCTGCCGCACGATGCGCTGCACCAGGTGAGCCTGTACGCGATGGCGGTCAACGAGGAAAACGCCGCCGGCGGGCGCGTGGTCACGGCGCCCACCAACGGTGCGGCGGGCATCATCCCGGCCGTGCTGCGGTATTACGCCGAAGACTGCAAACCCAGCGATCCGGTCACCGGCATCCGCAACTTCATGCTCACTGCCGCGGCCATCGGCATGCTGTGCAAGCGTAACGCCTCGATCTCGGGTGCGGAAGTGGGGTGCCAGGGCGAGGTGGGCGTGGCGTGCGCCATGGCTGCTGCCGGCCTGGTGGCGGCTCTCGGCGGCACCAACGCGCAAATCGAAAACGCGGCGGAAATCGGCATCGAGCACCACCTGGGCATGACCTGCGACCCGATCGGCGGACTGGTGCAAATTCCGTGCATCGAGCGTAACGGCATGGGGGCGGTGAAGGCGATTACGGCCGCGTCGCTGGCGCTGAAGGGCGACGGCACGCATTTCGTGAGCCTGGACGAAGTAATCGAAACCATGCGCCAGACGGGGGCGGACATGCAGGCCAAGTACAAGGAAACCTCGCTCGGTGGCCTGGCGATTCACGTCATCACCGTCAACCACGCCGCTTGCTGACATTGGATCCCCGCCTGCGCGGGGATGACGATTTCAGGGCCGGCGGCTGAAAAAGACGTCATTCCCGCGCAGGCGGGAATTCATTTCATACGCGTCGCCTACAACGCCGTCACACCCGTCTCCAGCAGCTGACGGAACAACTGCGCCTCGACCGGCTTGCTGAAGTAAAACCCCTGCATTTCGTCGCAATGCTGCTGCCGTAAGAACTCCAGCTGCTCCACCGTCTCCACGCCCTCGGCAATCGTCTTCAGTCCCAAACTGCGCGCCATGTTGATGATGGCGCTCACGATGGCCTTGTCCTCGGCATCGGTGCTGATATCGCGCACGAACGATTTGTCGATCTTCAGCTTGTACACCTTGAATTTTTTCAGATGGCTCAGCGACGAAAACCCGGTGCCGAAGTCGTCGATCGACATCCGGATGCCGCGCTCGTGCAGGTTGTTCATCATGGCGATCGCGCCTTGCGGATCGTGCAGCGCCACGCCTTCCGTCAGTTCCAGCTCCAGGTACTCGGGCGGCAGGCCTTCTTCCGTCAGTATCCGGCTAACCAGCTGCGGCAGGTCGACCGTGCGGAACTGCGTGGCCGACAGGTTCACCGCCATGACCAGCGGCGGCAGGCCGGCGTCCAGCCACGCGCGCGCCTGGCGCACGGCCTGGCGCAGCACCCAGGCGCCAATCGGCAGTATCAGGCCGCTTTCCTCGGCCGCCGGAATGAATTCCACCGGCGATATGGCGCCCAGTTCCGGCGTGGACCAGCGCAGCAGCGCCTCGGCGCCAACGATCCGCTGGTCCGGCAGCGACACCTGCGGTTGATACACGACCTGCAGCTGGTCGCGTTCGAGCGCGTAGCGCAGCGCGTTCACCAGTTGCAGGTGGCGCGCTGCACGCTGGTGCATGGCGGCGGTGAAGAAGCGGTAATCGTGACGGCCGGCGCGCTTGACCTGGTACATGGCGGCGTCGGCGCGCTGCATCAGTGTTTCCATGTCGCTGCCGTCGTCGGGGCACAGCGCGATGCCGATCGATGCCGTTACCTTGAGATCGTGGGTGCCCACCCGGAACGGCTGGTCGATCAGTTCCATCAGCTTGCGCGCCACGTCGGCCGCTTCCTGGCTGCCGGCGCGGTGCAGCACGAAGATGAATTCATCGCCTCCCAGGCGCGCCACCATGTCGTCGTCGCGCAGGCCGTGGCGCAGGCGCTTGGCCAGTTCGCACAACAGGCCGTCGCCCACGCTGTGGCCCAGCGAATCGTTGATGTCCTTGAAGTGGTCGAGGTCCAGCATCAGGAGAGCAATCTGCTCGCCGTGAGCGCGTGCGTGTGCCAGCGTTTGCTGCGTGTACTCCTGCAACTGGGCGCGGTTGGGCAGGCCGGTGAGCGGATCGAAGTGCGCCAGGTACTGGATGCGGGCGTCGGTGTGTTCGCGCTCGCGTTCGTGGTCGAAGTTTTTCAGCGCGAATTCGATATCGCCGGCCATTTCCAGGAACAGCGCCTGCACCTCGGGATCGAAAGCGTGGGGCGCGGTGGAATAGGCGGAAAAGAAACCGGTGACGCTGCCGTCGCGGTGCAGCGGAATCGACATCGCGGCGCGCCAGCCGCATTGCTCGAAGTGCTGGCGCCAGCCCATCGATTCGGGCGCATGTTCGAAGTCCTGGCACCAGTAGGGGGCACCGGCACGGTACGCGGTACCCACCGGGCCGCAGCCTTCGGGTACGGCGGGGTCGAGCGAGATGTGCAGGTTGTTCAGGTAGTCGATATCGATGCCGGCGGCGGCCTGCGGCGTCACGCGGTCGGGCGTGGGGCCGATCAGGCCGATCCAGGCCAGCGCCATGCCGCCGTGCGACACCACGGCGTCGCATACGCTGTTGAACAGCTCGGCCTCGCTGCGGCTGCGCACGATGGCCTGGTTGCACTGGCTCAGCGCCGCATACAGTTTGCCGAGACGCTGGGCGCGCGCCAGCGCGTGACCGCGCTCCTCTTCCACCCGCACCAGGTTGTGGCGGGTTTCGGCCAGCCAGGCCAGCACGCTGTCGCGGGCGTGGAGCGGCACCGGCGGCGGCGCCGTAATGTCGCCCCGCCCCAGGCGCCGTATCTCTTGCTGCAACTGGTCCACCGAGCAGCCCAGCGTGGCATCGAGGCGGGTCTTGGCCCGCCACAGCAGCGCGACCAGCAGCAGCGCGAACATGATGAAACCCACGCGCGCCGTGTTGGCATGGTGTGCGGTGGCCTGCACGGCGGCCAGCGTGCGCTGTTCCACGCTCTCCGTCACCTGGGAGATGGGCAGCATGATGGCAGCCTTGGCGCGGTGATAACCGGCGTCGAACAGCATGTCGCGCGCGGCAGCCAGTGCCTGCGGATCGTCGCCGCCGAAGTCGCGCATGGCCAGCGCCTTGTTTTCGATGCCGGTCAGCCGGTCTGATTCTTCCTTGGCGTGCGCCAGCAGGCGCAGTTCGTCCGCCGTGAAGCCGGCGGCGCGGATCAGGTCCATCAGCGCCACCGAGGTGCCATCGCGGCGCGGGCGAATGCCGGTGTCCACCACCAGGTCCCAGTACACGTTGTCGTAGCCGTGCGGGCGCGGAAGGCGGCCATCGCGGATATCGACGATTTCCTGGTAGTGGCGGCGGAACTGCGGATCGCCGGTGGCTACGTAAGTGCGCGCCATGCGCGTGAGGTCGTCGGAAGACTGGCGCAGCTCCTCGATCAGCATGCGCGATGCGTAGCGCTGCAGGTTGGCGCTGTCGACGCGCTTCTCGGTCCACACGTACAGCAGGAAGGCGATGGTCACGACCAGCAGGGCGCTGAAACAGGCCCACAGGATGCTGACGAACTGCGCGGGTGCGCGCTGACGGGATGCAGACAACTTCATGATCAAATGGCGGCAGCAATGGCCGCAGTATCCCGGATAAGCCCAACGAAAAATTTGTACTAGTATATTGCCTCAAAGACAGCCGGACCAGCGCACGGGCGAATTAATCGATGCAAGGAGCGCCCCCCCCGCCCATAAAACAACGCGATTTCACCGGAACGCACGGCGCGCACTATAATATCCGATCATTTTGTAACGCTCCGCCCATCGCCGTCAGCTCAACCGGACTTATCTTACTTATGCAATACGTGTCTACCCGCGCAGTACAATCTTCGGCTGCATCTTCGAATTCCCAACAATTTTCGGATATTCTGCTCGGCGGCCTGGCCACCGATGGCGGTTTGTTTTTACCCGCCGAATATCCGCAGGTCACCGGCGCCGAAATGGACGCCTGGCGCCAGCTGTCGTACGCCGAACTGGCATTCGAGATCCTGCGTAAATTTGCCACCGATATTCCCGAAGCGGACCTGCGCGCGCTGACCGCCAAGACTTACACCGAGCAGGTGTACTGCAATGCCCGCCCCGACGAAGATGCATCGCGCATCACGCCGCTGCGCGTGCTGGAAGAAAACGTGAACGGCGTCCAGGGCACGCGGTTGGTTTTGCAGGCGCTGTCCAACGGCCCCACGCTGGCATTCAAGGACATGGCCATGCAATTGCTGGGCAACCTGTTCGAGTACGCGCTGGCAAAACAAAATGCACAACTCAATATCTTCGGCGCCACGTCGGGCGATACCGGCAGCGCGGCTGAGTATGCGATGCGCGGCAAGCAGGGCATCCGCGTGTTCATGCTGTCGCCGCACCAGAAAATGAGCGCGTTCCAGACTGCGCAAATGTTCAGCCTGCAAGACCCCAATATTTATAACATCGCCATCGAAGGCGTGTTCGACGACGCCCAGGACATGGTCAAGGCGGTGTCGAACGACCTGGCATTCAAGGCGCGCCACAAGATCGGCACCGTCAACTCGATCAACTGGGCGCGCGTGGTGGCGCAGGTGGTGTACTACTTCCGCGGCTACCTCGAAGCGACCACCTCGAACGACCAGAAGGTATCGTTCACGGTCCCGTCGGGTAACTTCGGCAATATCTGCGCCGGCCATATTGCCCGCATGATGGGCCTGCCCATCGACAAGCTGGTGGCCGCCACCAACGAAAACGACGTGCTCGACGAATTCTTCCGCACTGGCGTGTACCGCGTGCGCAAGTCGTCGGAAACGTACCACACCAGCAGCCCGTCGATGGACATCTCGAAAGCGTCCAACTTCGAGCGCTTCGTGTACGAACTGGTGGGCCGCGACGGCGAGCGCACGCGTGCGCTGTTCCATAAAGTGGAAACCCACGGCGGCTTCGACCTGTCGGGCAAGCCGGGCAGCGACGGCGACGAATTCAAGCTGGTGGCCAAGTACGGCTTCAAGTCCGGCAAGTCCACCCATGACGACCGCCTGGACACCATCCGCGACGTGGCCGACGACTACGGCATCGTGATCGACACCCACACTGCCGACGGCATCAAGGTCGCGCGCGAACACCTGCAGCCGGGCGTGACGATGATCGTGCTGGAAACCGCGCTGGCCGCCAAGTTCAACGAAACGATACTGGACGCGCTGGGCGAGGACGCCGAACGTCCGGCCGGCTTCGAGAACATCGAGGACCTGCCGCAAAAGTTCGTGGTGATGAAGGCCGACGTGGAGGCCATGAAAGCCTACATCGCCGCCAACACCGGCCTGTGATGAACGGCGCCGTGCACACTCCCAGGCCGATGCTCACCATGGACGAGGCCCTGGCGCAAATGCTGGCCGCCGCGCGCCCGGTGGCCGACGTCGAGCAGTTGTCCACGCTGGAGGCCAATGGCCGCGTGCTGGCGGCCGACCAGGTGTCGAGCATGAATGTGCCGGCGCAGGACAATACGCAGATGGACGGCTACGCCGTGCGCGCGGCCGATTGCGCCAGCGGCGCCGCTGCGTTGCCGGTATCGCAGCGCATCCCGGCCGGCCACGTGGGCCAGCCTTTGCAGCCCCGCACCGCCGCCCGCATTTTTACCGGTGCGCTCATTCCCCCCGGCGCCGATGCGGTCGTGATGCAGGAGCAGTGCGAATTGAACGACGGCGTAGTTACCATCCGCCACACGCCGCAGGCCGGCGAATGGATACGCCGCGCCGGCGAAGACATCGTGGACGGCAGCGTGATCCTGGCTTCCGGTACCCGCCTGCGCAGCCAGGAGCTGGGCCTGGCCGCGTCGGTCGGACTGGCGCAGCTGCCGGTGCGGCGCAAACTGCGCGTGGCGGTGTTCTTTACCGGCGACGAGCTGACCATGCCCGGCGAGCCGCTGGCGCCGGGCGCGATCTACAACTCCAATCGCTTTACCTTGCGCGCGCTGCTGGAAAACCTCGGCTGCACCATCACCGACTTCGGCATCGTGCCCGATACGCTGGACGCCACCCGCGCCGTGCTGCGCGATTGCGCCCAGGGCCATGACCTGATCATCACGTCGGGCGGGGTGTCGGTGGGCGAAGAAGACCATATCAAGCCGGCCGTGGAAGCAGAAGGCCGGCTCACCATGTGGCAGATCGCCATCAAGCCGGGCAAGCCGCTGGCGTTCGGAGACGTGGGGCAGGCGGCATTCGTGGGCCTGCCCGGCAACCCGGTGTCCAGTTTCATCACGTTCCTGATGTTCGTGCGGCCGTTCATCCTGCGCCTGCAAGGCGTGCAGGGACCGGTGGCGCCGCGCGCGTTCGCCATGCGCGCCGATTTCGATTTGCCCCGGGCCGACCGCCGCAACGAATTCTTGCGCGCGCGCATCAATGCCGCGGGCGGGCTGGAACCGTTCCGCAACCAGAGTTCGGGCGTGCTCACGTCCACCGTGTGGGGCGACGGCGTGATCGACAATCCTCCGGGCCAGACCATTGCCGCCGGCGACATGGTTCGCTTTATCCCGTTTAATGAATTGATGTACTGATGGCCGTAACCGTAAAATTCTTTGCCAGCGTGCGCGAAGCCGTGGGCTGTTCCACCGAAACGCTGACCGTGCCGGCCGGCGTGGCCACCGTGGGCGACTTGCGCGCGCACCTGGCCGCGCGCGGCGAGGCGTGGCGCCAGGCGCTGGACCACCCGGCGCTGCGCACGGCCTGCAACCAGGTCATGTGCGATGCCGGCACTGCCGTGGTGGACGGCTCTGAAGTGGCGTTTTTCCCGCCTGTGACCGGCGGCTAGCGTTTGCCGGCGCGGCCGTTGGCCGGCTTGCTGGCGGCAAGGTCGTCACAGCGCGTGCAAGGCATGGCCAGGCGGTAGCGGCGCCAGTGGCCATAGGTAAAAATCGCGGCGGCGGCCAGCGCCCACAGCGCGGCGCCGGCATAATCTTCGCGCGCGGTGGCGCCGTTGAACCATTCCACGGCCGCCAAAATCGCAAACAGCGGCAAGGCCGCCACACAAAAGCGTTTCAGCCAGAACCAGGCGCCCATACAGCCTCCTTTATTGAGATTATTCATACCATGCAGCCTAGTGTGCCACCTTTTCGCGTTGCCGTCATCGGCGGCGGCCCCGCCGGCCTGATGGCCGCCCAAGTCCTGGCGCAGGGCGGGGCGCAGGTCGACGTGTACGACGCGATGGCGTCGGTCGGTCGCAAATTCCTGCTTGCCGGGCGCGGCGGCATGAACATCACGCACGCCGAACCGTACGCGGACTTCGTCACGCGCTACGGCGCGGCCGCGCCCAGGTTGCGCGCCATGCTCGACGCGTTCGGCCCCGACGACGTGCGGGCGTGGGTGCACACCCTGGGCGTGGACACATTCGTGGGCACGTCGAACCGCGTGTTCCCCTCCGATATGAAGGCGGCGCCGCTGTTGCGCGCCTGGTTGCACCAGTTGCGCGAGAACGGCGTGCGCTTCCACATGCGGCACCGCTGGACCGGCTGGTCCGCCACCGGTGCGCTGGTGCTGGCGGCGCCCGCCGGCGAAGTGCAGGTCGATGCCGATGCGGTGGTGCTGGCCCTCGGGGGCGGCAGCTGGGCGCGGCTCGGTTCCGACGGCGCCTGGATCCCGCTGCTGCAGGCGCGCGGCGTGGACGTGGCGCCGCTGGTGCCGGCCAATTGCGGCTTCGACGTGGAATGGAGCGAGCATTTCCGCAGCCGGCACGCCGGCGAACCGCTGACCACCGTTGCCATCACGTCCACCGGCGCCGATGGGCAGCCCTTGCGCAAGCAGGGCCAGTTCGTGGTGACGGCCGGCGGCGTGGAAGGCAGCCTGATTTACGCGCTGTCGGCAGCGCTGCGCGACCAGATTGCCGCCGATGGCCAGGCGACGATTTACCTCGACCTGCTGCCCGACCTGTCCGCCGACCGCGTGGCCGACGAAGTGGCACGGCCGCGCGGTGCGCGTTCGCTGTCGAGCCACCTGCAAAGCCGTCTCGGTTTAAAGGGCGTAAAAGCGGGATTGCTGCGCGAATGCCTGAGCAAGCAACAGTTTGCGGATCCGGCGCAGCTGGCCCGCGCGATCAAGCTGTTGCCGGTGCGGCTAGTGCGGCCGCGCCCGATCGACGAGGCGATCAGCAGCGCGGGCGGCGTGCGCTGGGAAGCGCTGCAGGGCGCCATGCTGAAGGCGGCGCCCGGCGTGTTCGTGGCGGGGGAAATGGTGGACTGGGAAGCGCCCACCGGCGGCTACCTGCTCACCGCGTGCTTTGCCAGCGGGCGCGCCGCAGCGCGCGACGTGCTGGCGTGGCTGGGCGCCAACCCGCGCGGCCTGCCCGGGAACGATCGCGCCGTGGCGGCCGTGGCCGGCGCAATTACTCCCAGCTGACCGTGCCCGTGCCGGTGCGGCTCACGTTGCGCTGGTCGGGATTGCCGTACACCGTGACATCGCCGTTGCCGTGCAATACCAGGTCGGCGGCGCGCCGCGCAAACAGGTGGCTGCTGCCCGAACCCTTGAGTTCGAAATCGACCTTGTCCGCTGCCAGGTGGCGCGCATCGAGCGCGCCCGAGCCGGTCAGCTGCGCTTCGAGCAGTTTGCAGCTGCCGGCGGCCGTGATGCCGCCCGACCCCATCAACTCCAGTTCCACGTGTTCGCTGCTGCCGGTGTTCAGGTTCAGCTGGCCGCTGCCATGGACGGCTGCCGCCAGCTTGCGGTAGCGGCCATTGAACGCGACATCGCCCGAGCCGTGCAGCTGCAAGTCCATGCGTTCGCCGTTAAAGCCGCTGACCCGGGTGTTGCCGCTGCTGCGCACCAGCAGCTCCTGCAGTTGCGGCAGCACCAGCTCCACCTGCAGCCGGTGTCGCGGGTTGAGCAGCATGCCCTTGGTGCCGATGTGCAGGTCGCGGCCCTCCTGCACGGTGTCGATATTGGCCAGCGAACGCTGTTCGCCGCGCACCCTGAGCGACGCCGTGGCTCCCTGGGTGATGATCAGGTCGATCGGACCGTCGAGATCGATCGCCGTGGCCATGCCGTCGATCTGGCGCGTCTCGCTGGCCAGCGCGCGCCCGGCCGTGCTCACCGGGCTGGTGGCGCCGTACGATTTGAGCAAGCTGTAGCTGATGCCGATCAGCACAAACGACAGCAGCAGCAGGCCGAAGCCGATTTTCATCAGGGCGCGCATGGTAGCTCCTTCAATGCCCGCGCAGCAGCGAGACGTTCATGGCAGCATAGCGCCGCATGCCGATCACGGTGTAGCGGGTGAGCACGATGCTGACCAGGACCAGGCCGATACCGCCCAGTACCAGGCCCAGGCCCACCAGGGTCTGAGTGGTCTGGGCGCCCTTGTCGAAGTCGGTGGTAATGCGCAGGTCGCCCGTCGCCACGGCCTCGGCCCGGTCCCAGATGCGGGTATTGCGGCCCGTGGCCGGATCGGTGTCCACCGTGGTGGCCGCGGTATCCTTGTGCACCTGCAAACCATCGCCCGTGATCGTCACCTTCCAGCGCAGCGCCTCTGCTTCTTCCTCCGGCGTGTCGAAGCGGGAATCGGTCAGTTCCATCAGCTGGCGCAGCGGGCCTTGCAAGGCCAGTTCGTTCTGGCCCGACAAGCCACTGGCCGTGATCGCCACGCCGCCGATATAAAACGCGAATGCCGACAGGTACACGGAGGCCAGCAGGCTGGCGTACACCAGTGCCGGAATCACCATGAACAGGTTGAAAATGGACAGCCCGACCAGCGACGCCGCAGTGCGGGCGATGTGGCGGGGCGGCTTGGTGGCAACGGTAGGCATGGTGTCAGGCCGACGATGTGGCAAGCGTGGCAAGCGTGGCAAGCGTGACAACCGCAGCAGCAGGGGTGGTAGCAGGTTTCATGATCTTCAATAATTGTTTCTGTCGATAATGGCACTGTACGCAAGCGCCCCCGGTTGCACCAGCGCTGTGTGACAGGCTGCATAAAAGGCGGCACAGGCGACTTCCTCGTGCGCTGGCCGGTAGCGTGCGGTCATGCCTGCGGACTGCACGTTACAAGTTACGCACCGGCAGCCACGCCCTTGAGCAGGCGCGCGGCTGCAATCCCGCTGCGCACGGCCGCCTCGATGGTGGCCGGGTAGTCGCCGGCGGTGTAATCGCCGGCCAGCGCCAGTCCCGGCAGGCCGGTGGCATTAGTCGGGCGCACCAGGCCCGGTGTGCTGGCATGGGTGGCGCGTTTTTCCGTGATCACCTTGAACCACTGTGGCCGGCCCAGGTCCGGGTTCTGGAACGCCACCGCCAGTTGTACCGCCACCGCTTCGGCCAGCAAGTCCTGCTGTTCGGCGGCGGCGCTGGCCGAGGCGCTGATCACCACGGCCAGCAAGCCGGCCTGGCTGGCGTCGAGCTGGCCGCGATCAAAGACGAACTGGCCCCACTCGTGGTGGCCCGGGTCGTCGAGCAGCGCGTAAAAAGGCAGGTCCAGCCGCGTCGTGCTGGCATATTGCAGGTAGACGGTGGTGATGGTTTCCGGCTCCAGCGCGGTCAGGCGCGCGCAGACCTCGGTCGTGTCGCAGTCGGGCACGCCATGCAGCAGCGCAGCCGCCTGTGCCGACCCGGTGGCCAGCACCACGCCATTGAAATACGTGCTCCAGACGCCGCCCACGGCAGCGCCGGTGATGTCCGCCTGCCACAGCCGTCCTTCGATCGAGCGCAGTGCCTGTACCTTGGCGCCGGTGCGCACGCTGCCGCCGTTGGCTTCGACAAAGGCGCACGCCGCTTCCGGAAACAGCGCGCTCAAGTCCTGGCGCGGCAGCAGCATGTCGGAGGCGGCGCGGCGCGCGCCCAGGCTGTCCCGCAACACGTTCAGGAACACCTGGGCCGAGGCGCGCTCGGGCGGGGTGTTCAGTGCCGCCAGGCACAACGGACGCCACAGCAGGCGCGTCAGGCGCGCGGTCTGGTCGTAGCGCGCCAGCAGGTCGGTCACGCTGCAATCGGTGTGCAACTGCCACCCCATCCAGCGCGCGGTGGACGAAAACCGCATCAGGCTCAGTTTGTCGGCGCGGTCCAGGCCGCGGCTAGTCAGCAGCGCCAGCGCCAGGTGCAGCGGCGCGGGCAGCGGCAACGCCGGCGCTGCGAAATCCATGCCGTCGGTGCCGCCTGGCACGCGCGGGTAGCGCATCTGCAGCGGTAAGGTCAGCAGCGCCTTGGCGGTGTCCACGCCCACCAGTTTCATCATGCGCAGGGTGTCGCTGTACGCGCCCAGCAGGATGTGCTGGCCGTTGTCGAGCACCTTGCGGTCGGTTTCGATGCGCCGCGCGCGCCCGCCCAGTACCCGCGCCGCCTCGAACAGCGTGACCTTGAAGCCGGCGCGGGCCAGTTCCACGGCTGCCGTGCAGCCGGCCCAGCCACCGCCGATGACGGCCACCGAGCGGGCGCCGTCAGCGGCGGCCTTGGGCGCCCGCCGCTTGTCCGCCGCCATGCCGCCACGAACCTGATCCTGGTCCTGGCCCGGCCCCGGTTGACCGGGCTCAGCCACGGACATAGGTTTTCCAGGCCAGCCACAGCTTGCGGATGGGCGTGAGCGAAATGCGCTGGGTCAGCACGTGATAGCCGTCGGCTTGCACTTCATTGAGCACGGTGCGGTAGATGGCCGCCATCATCAGGCCCGGGCGCTGGGCGCGGCGGTCCTGCTTGGGCAGCAAGGCCAGCGCGTCGTCGTAGGCCTGCTGCGCGCGCGCGACCTGGAATGCCATCAATTGCTCGAATTTTTCGCTGTGGCGCGCATTGAGCAGGTCGGCAGCGGTCACGCCGAATTGTTGCAGTTCATTCACGGGAAGGTAAATCCGGCCCTTGCGCGCATCTTCGCCCACGTCGCGGATGATGTTGGTGAGCTGGAAGGCGTGGCCCAGTTTTTCCGCAAACTGCAGCGTTTGCGGCGTGGTCACGCCAAAGATGCTGGCACTCAGGATGCCCACGACGCTGGCCACGTGCCAGCAATAGCGGGTCAGCGCGGCGTAGTCGAGATAGCGGGTCTGGTTCAGGTCCATTTCCATGCCATCGATAATGGCCTGCAAATGTTCCTGCTTGAGGTCGTAGATCGCGAGGTGCGGTTGCAGCGCCTGCGTTACCGGGTGGCTCTGGCGGCCTTCATACATGCCAGCGATTTCCTTGCGCCACCATTCAAGCTTGATACGAGCGACCGACTCGTCGGTGCAGTCATCGACCGTATCGTCCACTTCGCGGCAAAACGCGTACAGGGCGGTAATGGCGCGACGACGCTCCGGCGTGAGAAACAAAAAGCTGTAATAAAAACTGGAGCCGCTTTGGGCGGTCTTTTGCTGGCAGTAGTCGTCGGGTGACATGAATAAAAAAGCAAGGTTGGGCTATCGAAGCCGCTATTTTATAGTGTCGCGCCACCTAACGGGGCCGTGGCGCAGCGATAGATGCGCGACAAGCTTGATTTTTTATTCCCAACCGCGCGCGCGGGCGGCTCAGGCGCCCAGCGGCAGGCGGTTGGTGCGGCGCCGGCCCGGCGGATCGTTGAGCACCCGCAGGATGACCGGCACCGGGATCGCGCGCCGCACCAGGAACTCGGACGCAAACGCGCGCCCGTGGCTTTGTTGCAGGCGCACGCCCATCTCGACCACCCTGGAGGTCTCGGTGTCGGGCCGTGGCGAGCGCGGCAGTGGGTGGAATAGTGGTGGCAACATGGCTTGCATAAGGATCTCTCGGCGCGTTCAAGCTACACGAAAAGATCTTATTGTGCAGCAGCAAAGGTGCAAGTCTATCACAAGTCGTTGATATAAAACGCAACTAAATATGCATAATGTTAATACTTATTTGCACGGGCGCCGAGGGTTCATGCGGGTTCCAGCGCCAGGCGCATGGTTTTCTTCATGCGCACGGCAGCCCAGAACACGGCCAGCCAGTCGCGTCTTTCCAGTGTGGGCCGGTGCCGGAATACATCGTATTCCACGGCCTCGATGGCATCGAGGATGCGCAAGCCGCCTTGCACCACCAGCCGCAGTTCGAAGCCGATGCGGCCCTTCAGGCGCAGCGCCAGCGGGGCACCGGTCAGCATTAGCGCGCGTGCGCGCGCCACCTCGAACTTCATCATGGCCCGCCAGCGGGCGCGGGCGTCGGGATGATCGAGCGCCGCTGGCAGTATCGCGTAGCGGGCCAGGTCTTCCAGTGGCAGGTAGATCCGCTCCTTGTGCAGGTCGATGGCCACATCTTGCAAAAAATTAATCAGTTGCAGCGCGGTGCAGATCGCGTCCGACTCGCGCAGGTTTTCCTCGGTGGCCGCGCCATACAGGTGCAGCATCAGCTGGCCCACTGGGTTGGCCGACCGGGCGCAATAGTCGAGCAGGGCTTCGTACGTGGCGTAGCGGTGCACGGCGACATCCTGCTTGAAGGCGGACAGCAGCGCGTACAGCGGCGCCAGCGGAAGCGCGTGTTCGCGCACCGTTACGGCCAGCCGTTCGAACAGGGGCGGGTGGTCGGCGGCGCCATCGGCAATGCGGTCGAGCGCGGTTTCGTATGCCGTCAGGGAGGCCAGTCGCTGTTCCGGGGTGGCGTCGCCTTCATCGGCCAGGTCGTCTGCAGTGCGGGCAAACGCATAGATCGCCTCGACCGCCGGGCGTAATCTTTTTGGCAATAAAATGGAAGCGACAGGGAAGTTTTCGTAATGTTCAACCGGCATGTAGTCTTGGCCCAAAGCAAAAAATGGCAAATTTCGGAATAAATGACTGAAAAGTCATTTGCAAACCAGTTTGCTCGGCTTATAATTAATTAACGGAAAGTCATTTATTTCCAACCCGTAATAGTAGTGCCATCTCCCCGTCAGAGCAAGGAAAAGGAAAGTACCGTGGTCGCCCCCAGATTCCCGCGTTGGTCCCCCCGTTTGTCTGCTGTTTATATCACTGTGGTCTGTGCGGCGCTGGCCGCGTGTTCGAAGCCGGTTGAAAAGACCGAGGATATCCGCCCGGTACGCGCCATGGTCCTGGCCAGCAGCGACATCGATGTCAATGCCGAGTTTGCCGGTGAAGTGCGCGCGCGCGTGGAATCGAAGCTGGGTTTCCGCGTCGGCGGCAAGATTGTCAGCCGCAAGGTTGACGTGGGCATGCCCGTGAAGCGCGGCCAGGTGTTGATGGCGCTCGATCCGCAGGATTTGCAATTGTCACAAGCACAGGCGATGGCGGCCTTGCGCTCGGCGGAAACCAGCCGCGACCTGGCCCAGGCCGATGCCCAGCGCTACCGCGAGCTCCGCAGCAAGAATTTCGTCAGCCAGGCCGTGCTCGACGAAAAGGAGTCGGGCTTGCGGGCCGCGCAGTCGGCGGTCGATGCCCAGCAAGCGCTGTACCGCGGCCAGTCCAACCAGGCCAACTACGCCACCTTGACGGCCGACGTCGATGGGGTGGTGACGCTGGTCGAGGCGGAAGTGGGGCAGGTGGTGGCGGCCGGCACGCCGGTGGTGCAGGTGGCCAAGGCCGGCGAGAAGGAAATCGTCATCGGCTTGCCGGAGGATAAGGTGGACGCGCTGCGCAAGCTCAGCGACGTGCAAGTGCGGCTGTGGGCCGACCCCACCCGTTCGGTGGCAGGCAAGATCCGCGAAATTTCGCCAGTGGCCGACCCCGCCACCCGCACGTACACGGCCAAAGTAACCATCCCCGACAGCCTGGCCGACGCCAAGCTGGGCATGACGGCCGTGGTGCAGTTCGCTTCGCGCACCGCCACGCCGCAAATCAAGGTGCCGCTCACCGCCCTGTACCACGAAAAAGCCACCACGTCGGTATGGGTGGTGGAGCGTGGCGTCGTCCGGCTGGTGCCGGTCACGGTGGCGGGCGCAGCCGGTAACGACCTGGTGCTGGGTAGCGGCGTCAAGGCTGGCCAGACCGTGGTGACAGCCGGGGTCAACCTGTTGAAACCCGGGCAAAAAGTTACCATCCTCGGTGCGTTGCCGGCAGCGACTGCGGCAGCGGCGGCCCCGAAAGCTGGCGGAGCCGCCAAATGAAGGGTGGTTTCAACCTCTCGCGCTGGGCGCTCGAACACATTCCGCTCACGCGCTACCTGATTGCCGTGCTGCTGATCGGCGGCGCGCTGGCCTACAGCAACCTGGGCCAGGATGAAGACCCGCCGTTTACGTTCCGCGCCATGGTCGTGCGGGCCATATGGCCGGGCGCCACTGCGCTGCAAATGGCCGAGCAGGTGACCGACAAGCTGGAAAAAAAGCTGCAGGAAACCCCCGGCATCGATGAAATCAGCAGTTACTCGAAACCGGGCGAGACGCTGATCATTCTAAAGCTGCGCGAATCGACATCGCCCAAGGACGTGTCGCAATCGTGGTACCAGGTGCGCAAGAAGATCGGCGATATTGCCTACACCCTGCCGCCCGGCGTGCAAGGGCCGTTCTTCAACGACGAGTTCGGCGACACCTACGGTTCCATCTTCGCGCTGTCGGGTGATGGCTTCAATTACGCCCAGGTCAAGGAATATGCCGATTTCGTGCGCCAGCAGCTGCTGGCCGTGCCCAGCGTGGCCAAGGTCGAACTGTTTGGCGTGCAGGACGAGAAAATCGTCATCGAGTTTTCCCACAAAAAGTTTTCCCAGCTGGGTATTGCGATTGAAGCGATCGCCAACCAGATCGCTACCCAGAACGGCGTGGAGTCGACCGGCGTGCTGGTCACGCCTACCGATAACCTGCAAGTGCGCGTGACCGGGGCCCTGAAAACTGCGCAAGACCTGGAGCAGCTGGAACTGCGCGCCAACGGCACCACGTTCCGCCTCGGCGACTTTGCCACCATCAAGCGCCAGTACCAGGATCCGCCCAGCGAAAAGATGCGGTTCAACGGCAAGGAAGTGATCGGCCTGGGCGTATCGATGGAGAAGGGTGGCAACATCATCGCGCTCGGTCAGCACATGGAAAAAACCGTGGCCGAACTGCGCGCCAAGCTGCCCGTCGGTATCGAACTGGAGCGCGTGTCGGACCAGCCGCAGGCGGTCAAGGCGTCGGTGGGCGAGTTCGTGCACACGCTGATCGAGGCGGTGCTGATCGTGCTCGCTGTCAGTTTTGTGGCCCTTGGCCTGCATACCAAGCCGCTGCGGCTTGACGTGCGCCCGGGGCTGGTGGTGGCGCTGTCGATCCCGCTGGTGCTGGCGGTGACGTTTTTGTTCATGCGCATGCTCGACATCGACCTGCACAAGATTTCGCTCGGCGCGCTGATCATTGCGCTGGGCTTGCTGGTCGATGACGCCATCATCGCGGTGGAGATGATGGTGCGCAAGATGGAGGAGGGCATGTCGCGCCTGGAAGCAGCCACCTTTGCCTACACGTCCACCGCGATCCCGATGCTGACCGGCACCCTGATCACGGTGGCAGGCTTCCTGCCCATCGGCCTGGCCAGGTCGACGGCCGGCGAATACACGTTCTCGCTGTTTTCGGTGAATGCGCTGGCGCTGATCATTTCGTGGGTGGTGGCCGTGACCTTTACGCCGTACCTGGGCTTCATCTTGCTCAAGGTGAAACCGCACGCGGCTGGCGAGCATGGTCACGACGTGTTCGATACGCCCGGTTTCCGCCGCTTCCGCGCCGTGGTCAACTGGTGCGTGGAATTCCGCAAGACCACGATTGTGGCAACCCTGGCAGTGTTCGCGCTTGGCATCTACGGATTTACGTTCATCGAGAAACAATTCTTCCCCGACTCCAGCCGGCCGGAATTGATGGTGGAACTGTGGACGCCGGAGGGGACGAGCTTTGCTGCCAACGAGGCGCAGGTGAAAAAGTTCGAGGCCTATGTCACCCGGCTGCCGGGCGTGGTCAGCGTGACCAGCTATGTCGGCACCGGCAGCCCGCGCTTTTACCTGCCGCTCGACCAGATTTTCCCGCAGACCAACGTCTCGCAGATCGTCGTGCTGCCGAAAGACCTGGCGGCGCGGGCCGATCTGCGCAATAAGATCACCAAGGTGTTCGAACAAGACTTCCCGGAAGTACGCGGGCGCGTCAAACTGTTGCCGAACGGGCCGCCGGTGCCGTACCCGGTGCAGTTCCGCGTGACCGGCACCGAAGTGGCCACGGTGCGGGCGATTGCCGACCAGGTCAAGGACATCATGCGCGCCAATCCGAATGCTATCGGCGTCAACGATAACTGGAACGAATCGGTCAAGGTACTGCGGCTGGACCTGGACCAGGACAAGATGCGCGCGCTGGGCGTGACGTCGCAAACCGTGATGCGCGCCGCCAACACCATTTTGTCGGGCACGACGGTGGGGCAATTCCGCGAAGACATCAAGCTGATCGATATCCAGATCCGCCAGCCGCTCGAGGAGCGCAACACGATTTCGGTCCTGAACGATACCAACATCCCCACCGCCAGCGGCAAGTTCGTCACCATCAGCCAGCTGGCGCGTGCCCATTTCGTGTGGGAGCCGGGTGTGGTGTGGCGCGAGGGCAGGGAATGGGCGATCACGGTGCAGGCCGACGTTGGCGACCATATCCAGGGTCCCACGGTGTCGAGCCAGATCGAACCGGAACTGAAAGCGCTGCGCGCGGCGCTGCCGGCCGGCTACGCGATCACGATCAAGGGGGCGGCGGCCGACAGCGGCACGGCGGAAGCGTCGATTGCGGCCAATTTGCCGCTGGCGATCTTCATCATCTTTACATTATTGATGTTGCAGCTGCATAGCTTCTCGCGGGCGCTGCTGGTGTTTCTGACCGGACCCCTCGGTGTGGCGGGCGCGGCGATGGCGTTGCTGGTCTTTGGCCGGCCGCTCGGTTTCGTGGCCAACCTCGGCATTATTGCGCTGTTCGGCATGATCATCCGCAATTCGGTGATTCTGGTGGACCAGATCGAGCAGGACATCAAGGCCGGCCACGATCCGTGGACCGCGATCGTCGAATCGGCGGTGCGCCGGTGCCGGCCGATCATCCTGACGGCAGCAGCGGCTGCGCTGGCGATGATCCCATTGTCGCGCTCGGTATTCTGGGGGCCGATGGCAGTGGCCATCATGGGCGGTTTAATCCTGGCGACGGCGCTGACCTTGCTGTTTTTGCCGGCCTTATATGCGGCATGGTTCCGGGTTAAAAAGCCGCCGCAGCCAGCCGTGGAGCCCATTAAATAAGCACATTCCCGGCGTTTCCAGTCAAATTCGCCGGGAAAATAAGCAATTTTTAGCACAAAGAAGGGGATGGTTTAAAAATCACCACATTTCGCTAAAAAACCCGTTAGAATATCGCGTTGAAGTTGAAAGCCCCCGAGTCTACCGGGGTAAGGGCGACCGTTTTCACTTACGGGTCGCCCTTTGCTTTTGTGCAAACATGCCGCGAGGATGGCGAAATTG